>Ga0208695_1000189_pt1 | contig 82118 bp, 72 predicted proteins | sample AD_UKC111_MetaG_FD_184449 | JGI IMG/M metagenome (GOLD analysis project Ga0208695, IMG submission 184449) | Active sludge microbial communities of municipal wastewater-treating anaerobic digesters from Hong Kong - AD_UKC111_MetaG (SPAdes)... | ecosystem: Engineered > Bioreactor > Anaerobic >... | reverse complement strand
GAGTCATTGGGTTCTCCTTATTTGGTTGGTCGCCTTTAAGGATACTTCTGACTCACCTCTTTTGTTAAGGTCCTAGAATTTACAGAAAGAATGATACATCAACGAGAATTTCATTTATCCTGCTGGCTTGCTACTGTTTTTCGATGGTCGGTTGTATAAAATCCACTCCCTTTAAACACAATCGAAGGAACCTGGAAAACCCGATGGGCTGAGTGGTGGCAGAGAGGACAGGTCTGTTTCTCATTCGCCTGAGAGATCGATAACCTGCGTTCAAAGGAATGGTTGCATTGTTCACAGATAAAGGGATACACTGGCATAGTAACCTCACAACAATTCATTGATATTCGGTGAAAATTGTGAGCCGGCTCAAAGGTCGCCGACGTTTGTCTGGACAATCCTTTGAGCCAGCTCAATTGCTTCAAACAACCCAATCGCGTTACTTCACTTTCACAGCGATGGTTTTTGCGCGGGTTTCTTCTGCTTTCGGCAGTGTCAACGTGAGAACGCCATTTTCGAACACGGCACTTGCCTTATCGGTGATCACCGCAGAAGGCAACTGGATGGTGCGTGAAAAGCGGCCGAAGCGGCGTTCGCGCAAATGGTACGCAACCTCATCGACTTCCTTTTCTTCCTTCATTTCACCGCTCAACGTCAGAACATCGCCGGTAATGGAAATCTGAATGTCTTCGGCTTTCATACCAGGCAATGAGGCTTTTACAATAACATCATTGGCTGTCTGGTAGAGATCCACGGCCGGCGCGTTCCAGTCTTGCACGCTTTCCAATTGGCGGTTGAACGACTCGTCAAATAGACGATCCATCAACTGACGCATTGAAAGCATCTCGCGAAATGGATCCCAGCGAACAATGTTAGTCATATTACACCTCCTTCGTTCCTAAATTCCATTTCTAGCAAAAAATATAAAACGCATGCATTAAAAAAATGCAAGCGTTTTATAAGAAATTTGTCAAATCGTCACGGATTAAAAAGGTTATCAGGATTTACGCTGATAATCGACAAACCGATAGCCGACGCCTCGTTCTGTAAGAATATATTTCGGATTGGCGGGATCCTTTTCTAATTTTTGCCGCAAGTAGTTGATATACAGCCTGACATAATGCGGCTCATCCCGATATTCGTAACCCCAAACTTTGGTTAGCAATTGATCATAGGTAAGCACCCAGCCTGCATTTTGAACAAGATGAAATAATAAACGGTACTCGGTCGGACGAAGCTTGATCAATTCGCCTTCAACCCAGACTTCACGCCTGCCAAAATCAATCCGCAAGCGATCATCCACTTCAATCACCTCACGGGTGGATAACCCAGCAGAATCGCTTCTCCGAATGACCGCACGTACACGGCTAACCAATTCGCGCGGACTGAAAGGCTTGGTGACATAATCGTCTGCGCCAAGTTCCAGACCGCGTACGCGGTCTTCTTCTTCGCCTTTTGCGGTCAGCATAATCACAGGCACCGAACTCGTCTCGCGGATAATCTTAAGCACTTCAAAGCCATCAAGGTCGGGCATCATCACATCCAATACCACAACATCTGGCATCTCAACCCGCACAGCTTCAACCGCCTGCATTCCGCGGTGTGCTTCGACAACATGGAAACCATCCTGCTCCAAATTCAGGCGAATAAACCGGGCCATTCGTTCCTCGTCATCAACAACGAGTATGGTGCGGTTTCGATATATTGCGTCGCTCATGATGTTACTCTCTCACAAAAGTGATGATCTCTTCTTCTTCCCCGCTTGGCATAACTTCAATGAACGTGACCCTTGCAAGCGGCCAGATCAGGGTAGTAACACTGGGTTCGATATAGGGAAGGTCTTTGCCATCTTTACGGCGTGGATTTTTTAAAACAATAATTTGATCGGAAGGATTGGGCAAATCGTCCACTTCTCCCATCAACGGATCATCATTCATTACATGTACAAGTAGTGTTGGCATGGTAGGTTAACCCTTATCAGCGATTAATCAGAATTTGAAATTTCAACTTTCCGAGTGTGATAATATCCCCATGGCTCAATGGATAATCGACATGAGGGACAATCTTCTGACCATTGACCCGGGTACCATTGGAAGATCCCAAATCCATAATAACAACACGCTGCCCGGCAACTTTAAGCGAAGCATGTAACCGCGAAACGCCCTGAGAATATGCCTCATAAGGTGATAAATCCACATCGGGAAGTATGGGCTGGCCTTCTGTCACACGTCCAAAAGTGAACTCATTCCGACCAGCCAGATGCATTATCTGTCCACTGTCCACCAGGTGCAAGGAGATCGATACTTCGATCGGGCCAGTTACCGGAAGTCGATCACCTGAAACAGGTTCAGCCTGTAACACATTTGAATTCAAAGTGTCAGATGGCGAGCGCTTGAATGCCTGCGTGGTTCGATAATCAGAGGTCACCAACTGAGCACCGCATTCAGAACAGAACAACGCTCCGGGCATATTTTCAACGTGGCAATTAGGACAAATGATCATACCTTATTCTACTCCAGGACCAGGAAGAAGGAGCAATGCTTTTGTGCCGTACTTAATCCGTTTATCTCCGTCTTTGCTAAACCGGCGACTTTGTTGTATGTGCTCGGCCTCGACAAGGACGGTGTGCGCGAGCTCACGATCGCCTCTCGCCAACAAATGCGTTGCAAGATGGTGGAGATGCTTGGTGGCACTTGCAATTTCGCCCTTCTCAACTTCGGCTCGCGCCCTATCTTGCAGGCGATACAATGTCAATTTTGACAACGCTTCAACAATTGCGGCTGGAGGTATTTCACGTTCCACTTCAGGAGCAACAGGCCGACGAATGTCAAAATTTAACCGACCGTTGGTTATCAGTTGCGATGGCAGCTTGAACAACACGCGGCCAGATCCCAACTTCAACTCACGCGTATGAATCGGAAGGGATTTTACAAATAACTCCAATAAAACGCTAATCCCTTTTCCATATTGCAAGCTTCCAAGGGGAATGGGCGATTCCACCGGAATAGGACTTAGATCGGGTCGCAATCGAAATGCATAACGAATTTCAATTGCCGGGTCGATGGTAATTTCGAGATTCACTGCGCTTGCATAGGCAACGCCAATAGCCTGCAACCGTTGGCTTAAGTAATTTTGAAGATCCTTGGAAGAGGTCACAAACACCGTTGATCCACCGCTTATACTGACCAATTGATCCAGGAATGAATCATTCCATTCAGAGCCGAAACCAAAAGCGGTCATTGATATATTGGACTCAGCAGCAGCCCGCGCCAGGCGAAAGCAATCCTCCTCGTCGCCATAGGTATGCCCATCTGTCATTAAGATCAGCTGCCGCATTAGAGAGTTTTCAGGGCTCCGTAACAATAACGAAACTCCTGCTTCAAGTCCCTGGTACATTTCTGTTGCGCCGCCCACATCCAGCAAATTTATCTTTCCTTGCAGTTTATCCAAATCGCTAACGCGGGTAGGCGGAACAATCACTTCTGCGCGGTCACTGAATACCACAATGGAGATCAGATCATTGGGTTTCAATGTTTTGATAAGCTGCGCAACATTTGCTTTAACCATTTCCAACCGCTCACCTCTCATCGAAGTTGAGCGATCAATCACCAGACAAAGTGATGATGGCGGCATCCGGCTAAGGTCCATCTCACCTGTGCAATTGATATCGATCAGGGCGTATAATAATTGCGGCTCCTGCAAGGCAGGGATGACGCTTCGGCTGACACGAATGCTCATTGCCGCAGTCAGCGGTATTTTCGCTCCATCTGGAATAGATCGATCGTAAAGTTGCCGTTTCTCTGGATTGGCAAGTGTCTCATAAGCCTGCTGTATTCGTAAAAATTCTTCGCGCGCATCTTGTTCAGGGTTGGCATCTGGATGCAATCGACGAGCAGCATCAAAATAAGCCTGACGGATTTCGTCCTGGCTGGCATCAAATGGCAATCCTAACGAATTGTAATATTCTCCCGCCATAAATTCACTTAGAGATATCCAACCAAAATAACACTGATATTATCCGGTCCGCCTGCGGCATTTGCCGCTTCCACAAGTTCATGGCAAGCCATTGAAAGATTGCTTGCATGTTGGACAATCCGGAAAATCTCAACATCGGGAACCACGCCCCACAACCCATCACTGCATAACAGCATGTAGCCAGGTTGAGGTAATGGATGGGTATGAATATCCGGCTTGAAGGGTTCAGATTGACCCAATGCGCGGTATAAAACATTTCGATTCGGGTGAATCTTTGCCTCGTCTTCGGTAATCTGGCCTAACTCAACCAATCTTCGGACGAGAGAATGATCTTGAGTAATTGGTTGAATACGCCCATCAGGATAAATAAAGTACGCACGGCTGTCGCCAATGTGCGCCATGGTCACTTGCTCTCCGAGTACCAAAGCTGCCGTAAGCGTTGTGCCACCGCCTGGCGCCTTACGCATAACAGCGGTTTGCGCCTCTTTCACACCATTTTCCATCACTTCCAGAAGGCTTTCTGATTGGCTGTCCGAGTCACCTGTAATAATCGGGGTAATAATGCGGCGGATAATGTAATCGGCAAAAGCTCGCGCGGCAGCACCGCTGGCAAGCTCACCGTGTTGGTGTCCTCCCATCCCATCCGCGACAACGAATATCCCAACAGGAAGCTCTGCAGAACCATCTGCAAGAATAGAATTTAGAGTGAAGATCGTATCTTCATTATGATCACGTTGGCGGCCTATGGATTGGGCACAACCGACAACTAATTGTGCCGGTCGCAAAACTACCGGCATTTTGGCAACTTCAATCCCAAATTCTTCAGTTAAGGGCGCTGTCTTGACGTCATCTGGTTCTTTAACGATCTTCTGGCCAAAAATCCGCTTCAAAAAGTCCAACACAATTGCCTCCTTAATCCAAGGCACAAAAAACCTTTTAGGTCAACAAAGCATAAACCATACGATCTGAAGAACCAATGTATAAAACGTCATTATACACGATGGGTGTACCCGTAATCGGACCGCCAGTGCTAAATTTCCATTTCAACCGACCGGTCTTGGCGTCCAGGCAATACAAATTGCCATCAGCGCTACCGCAATAAAGGTACTCTTTATAAACAACCGGTGAACCACTTACCTGGTGAGCAGTTTTAAAATTCCAGATTTCCTTCGATGTTGCTGCGTCAATACAGTAAATGCAACCATCTGCAGAGCCAATGTACACTAAGTTATCCGCTCGACAGGGAGAAGATACTGTTCCCTTGCCCATCCGGAAACGCCATAAAGCCCATCCCGACCGCGCGTCGATCGCATAGAAGGTTGAATCCAAAGATCCAACAAACACAATTCCCTGAGCTACCAACGGAGAAGAAGTAATGGCCCGTTTGGCTCTGAACCGCCACTTCGATTGTCCACGAAAATCAATGCAGAGCAGTTCGCCCGGCTCACTACCAACATAAATATAATCTTGCGTCACAAACGGTGTTGATCGGATTGGTCCGCCAGCATCAAACCTCCAGCTTCTTCGCTGAGCTAAGATATTTATCGCATACAAGAAACCATCGTCCGATCCAACAAATATGTGCCCTTCAGATATTTTGGGGGATGAACGAATAGGCCCTTCCGTTGCATAACTCCACATTAGTTTGCCAGAACGGCTTGAAATCGCATACAGGTTGCTGTCTTCTGACCCTACATAAATGGCCCCATCGTGGAAAATTGGCAAACTGACAATGCCACCACCTGTTGGAAATTTCCATTGGAAATCCCCTGTGGCAGCATTAATGCTGTAAAGATTGTTATCATAAGACCCTATGTAGATTGAACCATTCTCATACATAGGAGAACTTCGAATTTCGTCCTCACACTCAAAAACCCAGAGGGGTTTTATTTTTTGTTCCGAGGCTTCTTTGGGTTGATAATGCAAACGGTTAAGTGCGCCAGTTTTTTTGGCAGTCGATAACAGCGCTTCTTTCATTGCGAGAGCCGTCGGAAAGCGCTCTTGAGGATTGTATTTCAACGCCGTTTGTATGATTGCGTCAAACTCAGCTGATACTGCTGGGTTGATTTGTCTGATCAAACGTTCACCAAATGAAAATGGCGGCTCAAGCCGAGGATCTTTGCGGGTAATCAAGTGGTGCAATGTCGCACCCAAAGCATAAACATCCGCCATAGGGCTGGCCTCACCACGGTACTGCTCTGGAGGCGAATATCCCTCCGTGCCAATCATGGTGCCTTTTTGCCCGGTCTTAAATATTTTGGCAATTCCAAAATCGACCAGAATGATGTGTCCTTGTTGATTAACCATCACATTGGACGGCTTCATATCTCGGAATATTATTGGCTCTGGTCGATGAGTATGAAGGTAATGAAGAACATCGCAGAGTTCAATTGCCCACAGAATTACCTGATCTTCAGGTAAGAAACCCTCGGTTTCATTAAGAACTTGTTCCAGGTCTTTGCCGTGGACGAATTCTTCGACAAGATAGGAACGTTCATTGAAGGTGAAATAATCAAAGATTTTTGGAATGGATGGATGATTGAGCGTTACTAAAATGTTGGCTTCGCGTTCAAAATTTTGCGTGATCGTTTGGCGGACAGCCGGATCAGGAGCTGAATTGATCATCTCCTTAACAGCGACAAGTTTAACCACGTTTGGGAAATGTAAATCCCTGGCGCGGTAAACCGATCCCATTCCTCCAACACCAATCACTTCCTGCACCAGGTAGCGGTTGACCAGGGTAAAACCCTGGGGGAGTTGACGAACGGGTTCTTGCTCAGAGCTTAACCCCTGTGTTTTGGTTTGATTATCCAGACCAGCCTCCCCTAAATATGGTGCAAATACTTTCCCCCACGGCTCGAGGCCCGCAATACAGTGGGCTGCTGCCCGTTTTCTTGGATAAATTATAAGCACACATCCCGGGTTTCGCAACCAAATATGCATATTTGATAACCGCCAAAAAGGCTCGAAACACCTTGCGAAATTGTTTGTAACTGGACGCATAGTATAGGGTATTGTAAAATAAATTGAATGGGAAGCATGAAAAAGGAGTATACGAATGACTGATTTTCCGGGAAAAGGAAAAGTTGCTGTCGTTAAAACCACGCCGACAACAATCCTGGATGATATAGAGAATGTAATGAGACTTGGCGGTTTTGAGCAGGCTTTGCCAAAAGACGTCACCACCGGATTAAAGATTAATATTTCCTGGCAAACCTGGTATCCAGCCTGCTCCAGCACCCCCTGGCAACTTGAAGGTGCTATTAAAACTTTGCGGAAAGCCGGATATAGCGATTTGGTTGGCATTCACAATGATACCGTTGTCGTGGACACCCGCGTTGGAGAGTTCAACAACAAACATCGGTTTGTAACCGACCAATACGGCATCCCTTGTGAATACCTGTACGAACAGCAATTCGAATGGGTCAGGTACGAACCGAAGAGCCGCCCATTTTTGGTTCTGGATAAAGTCTTTCCGGAAGGGGTTTTCATTCCCAAGGTCCTTGTAGGTAAAAATATCGTTCATTTGCCAACCGTGAAAACCCACGTATTTACAACCATCACAGGCGCGATGAAAAATGCCTTTGGGGGTTTATTGCATCGCAATCGCCATTGGACTCACTCGGTTATTCATGAAACGTTGGTCGATCTATTAACCATCCAGCAAGAAATTCACCCCGGCATTTTTGCCCTGATGGATGGAACCTTTGCAGGAGACGGTCCTGGTCCCCGTGCAATGCGCTGGCATGAAAAAAATATTCTTCTTGCCTCAGCCGACCAGGTAGCTATTGATGCCATCTCTGCCAAGCTTCAAGGGTTCGATCCGCTCTCAATCCCTTTCATTCGAATTGCGCATGAACTTGGCCTGGGTGTTGGGGACCCGCGTGATATTGAAATCATCGGCTATGATATCAACCAGGAACGGCCCTGGCATTTTCTTCAGGAAGATACCTTTGCGTCTCGTGGCCAAAAATTGATTTATCACGGTCCACTGAAACCATTGGAAAAGCCCTTGCTTCAAAGCCCGATTGTTCCATGGAGCTACTTCGCCAGCAATTTTTATCACAATGTTTACTGGTATCCTTTTGTTGGCCGCCGCCGCGTTCAGGAAGCCCTGCAGACGCCCTGGGGACGTTTGTTCGAATCATATGGCGATGGGAAAGTGGTAATGCCTGGAATGGAGCCGCGGACAGTCATTCAGGCAGGGGCAGCCATTGCGGCTGTAACAGCCTTGATTGGAGCTGGTCTCTGGCTGCTGGGCAAAAAGAGCCACAGGTAATCCAGTGAACAACTCCCGCTCAGGGAGATAAAAATATCAAAGGAGATTGTATGTTTAAAGACTTCGCTGAAGCCTCTGCATTCGTTTCGGCCAATGCCATTCGGATGGTCGACTTGAAATTTAGCGATTTGTGGGGCCGATGGCATCACGTTACCATCTCGGCACAAGAGTTCAAGCCATCCCTGATGAAAAACGGCGTCGGTTTTGATGGATCCAGCGTAGGCTTAAAAAGCGTCAAATCTGGAGATATGGCACTCATCCCTGATTTATCCACGGGATCAATCGATCCTTTTTGTGAAGTGCCCACGTTAAGCTTCTTCTGCAACACCATTGAGGCAGACACCAAGCAGCTTTTCAGTAGTGATCCGCGGGAAATTAACCGGCGCGCCGAAAGGTTCCTGGTTTCCAGCGGGATCGCAGATGAAAGTCGATGGGGACCTGAATTTGAATTCTATATTTTTAATGATGTCTCATTTGAAAATGGGATCAATACTGCCAGTTACTCTGTCGATTCCGTCGAGGCAAACTGGCATAATGCTCAGGGTGGACATGGTCATTTCATCCCAATCCATGGCGGCTACCATGCCATACCGCCTAAGGATCAACTCTATAACATACGCTCAAAAATGTCTGTGATGCTTGAGGAAATGGGCATCCCAGTCAAGTATCATCATCACGAAGTTGGCGGCCCTGGCCAATGCGAAATTGAAACACCACTGATGAAATTGCTGCCCGCTTGCGACGCCTCAATGATGATTAAATATGTTACTAAAATGGTGGCACATGAAGCCGGTCAAACTGTTACATTTCTTCCAAAACCGCTTTATGGCGAAGCTGGTAACGGCATGCATTTTCACCAGCAGCTTTTTGGCAATGGGGAGAATCTATTTTACGATCCAGAAAACCCCATGCTGCTTAGTGAGACAGCCCTAAACTACATTGGTGGTCTCCTGTTACATGCTCCTGCCGTACTCGCTTTTACCAATCCCAGCACCAATTCTTACCGACGATTGGTTCCAGGTTTTGAAGCCCCTGTCAACGCTTTCTTCTCAATGGGCAACCGTAGCGCAGCCATCCGCATTCCCAAATATGCGACTAATCCGAACGAAGTTCGTTTTGAATTTCGCCCGCCGGATGCAACCTGCAATCCCTACCTGGCCACCGCCGCAATGCTGATGGCCGGGATTGATGGTATTCGCAGAAAAATCGATCCCACTCGAGAAGGATTTGGGCCCATCGATGACAACATTTTTGCCTGGCCGGCGGAAAAACGCGCCACGATTAAGAGTTTGCCGACCTCATTGGATGAAGCTTTAAAATCATTGTCTGTTGATTATCAATTCCTCCTTGAAGGAGATGTCTTCTCAAAGGAATTGGTATTTGATTGGATTAAAGCAAAAACGCAGGAGGATTATCAAATCCGAACCCGCCCTCATCCATATGAAATTGAAATGTATTTTGATCTATAAGCCAGGATAACGAACAAGATGCGGGGGATTGTATCCCCCGCATCTATATTAGTATCGCGGCGATTGCCGGCATGCCGAGCATGGACACAATAGCCTTAAGTAGCGCCAATTGTATATGCCAAAATGGTGCCCATCCTCCCATTCGATTGTGAGAGCATAAGATCCAACGGCTTCAATATTCCGAATTTTCGTCGCAGGCGATTCGGGTAAATGAGTCTCGAAGACCTTTGGATCAGGCTCTGAGCGCATATTCTCATGGCCGCCACGACATTCAGCGCATGGGCAGGCTGCACGCAGGAGCTCAAAGGGGAGCCTGCTGGTGTGATCATCGTTCCAGAGAATGATCAAGGTTCGCTCATTTTTATCCGCTGTAATAGATTTTGGGAAGTATGAGGACATCGTAATTTCCCTGAAGATTTATTTAAGGTTCAGTACTTGCAATAACCTGCAAATAATTCGCAGCCGCCCAACCGCTGCGAGTGGTATCATAGGGCGCTTCCAGGAAAAACCAGGTATACCCGGTTCCTTCCTTAGGTCCATCTTTTACGAGAAAAACCTCGGCTTCTCTACCCAGAAAAATCGGATCGTAATCCGTTCCTGGGCCTGCCCGTAAACGTAAACCGTCTCCGCCAGTACCAGTAATTTGGACATAAGCACCCACTTGGATCGTGCCTGCATTCCCAGCCAATATTAATGTCGGCGTCACCGTTGGAGTTAACAAAATGGGCGATAGGACAGGTGTGAGGGTCGCAGTAGGTGCTGGAATGACAGTCAAGATGGGAGTAGGGTTCGGTCTTTCTCCGGCCTCTGGCAATGAACTCCAGATGATGGCATAAATTACTGCCAGCAAGAGAATTGCAAGCCCGATAGAGAAAACCAGAACCAGCGGCGAGAGATTTCTACGAATCATTAGGCAGGTAAGAGAAAGAATGAAAGGCCTAACATCAGGTAAATCGCCAGCAAAGCAGCGCCTTCGAGCCAGTTCGACTCTCCATCTAGCGAGACAAAAGCGCTGATGATCACACCAGCCCCCAGAGCGATCAGTTCAAAGGGGTTAAGTATCAAAGTTAAAGGATTGCCCATCGCCAGGCTTAGGAAAACAAGTAACGGAGCAACGAACAGTGCAATTTGCAAGCTGGAGGATACGGCAATTTCCACGCTCAATTCCATTTTGTTACGGTGGGCTACCTGCACAGCCACAAGGTGTTCGGCGACATTACCGATGATGGGTACCAGGATAATTCCCAGGAAAAACTCGGACAAACCAAGGTTTTCTGTGACGTGCTCAACTTCACCCACCAATAATTCACTCAATAAAACTACGCCAATTGTCGCTAGTGCCAAAAGAACAAGCGATTGCGCAACTGTCATGGACGGCTTATGGTGTGGTTCTACCGTCGTCTCATGGGTAATCGGACTCCGGGCAGCCTTCAATGAAAAAACAATGCCGAGAACATACAAAATCATCATCACCACAGCTACGCCGAGGCTTAATGCTTCAACGCCGATGCTGTGCTCATCACCAATTGACCCGCTAAAGAAGGATGGAATCACCAGCGCTAGAATTGCCAGAATGAGTAAGATAGCATTGTTAGATGCATGCCGGCGGTCAAATGTTTGCGTGCCGTTCTTAATTCCACCCACAACCATCGACAGGCCCATCACCAATAACAAATTGCCAACGATCGAACCGGTGATTGAGGCTTTAACCAAGTCAAGCAGCCCGGCCTTGATTGCAACCAGTGTAATAATTAACTCGGCTGCATTCCCAAGGGTTGCATTCAGCAGCCCACCGATGCGCGGCCCTGTGTAATAAGCCAGTGCTTCGGTCGCTTTACCAATGTAACCTGCCATAGGAACCAAACCGATTGCGGAGAAAATGAAAATCCAGAGCGGTCCCCAATGAAATAATTCAGCCAGAATTGCTAGAGGGAGTGCAACGATTAGGAAGGACAATGGATTTTGACGCAGGTGGTTAAGTACAGATTTCATAAAGCACGCACCTTCTTCAGCCCAGGTTGACTAATTATATCTGATTTGATCAAAGGGGCGCAGAGAAACTTAGGTGCGCTGCTGTGTGTTATAATCGAACAGACCCCGTTTATGGATACTACCGCATCATCTGCGCCTGTCCTCGGAAATCGCTACCAACTCCTGGAAACCTTGGGTACCGGGGGTATGGCAGTCGTGTATCGCGCATATGACCTTCGACTTGAACGGCCTGTGGCGATTAAAGTGCTGCGTCAGGATTATTCCCAGAGCGACGCATTTCGGGAAAGATTTCGCCAGGAAGCGAAAGCTGCTGCAAATTTATCACATCCCAACATCGTTACAGTCCATGATTTCGGTCTCGATGCAAGCCGTTTGTACATCGTGATGGAATATGTTCCGGGCACAGACTTAAAAAGCATTCTGAAAGAACGCGGCCGGATGGATGTAGATGAGGCCATTGGTTTGATCGTTCAAGCCTGTGCCGGAATTGGCTATGCGCATCGTGCTGGATTGGTTCATTGCGACGTTAAACCACACAACATGCTGGTGACGCCTGACCAACGTCTCAAAGTAACCGACTTTGGTATTGCACGCGCCCTTTCCTCAATTGCACCCGACGAGCAACACGATGTCGTCTGGGGATCACCTTTGTATTTTTCGCCTGAACAGGCTGCCGGGCAGGCACCCTCTCCTGCTTCGGATGTCTATTCGCTGGGCGTGGTTCTTTATGAAATGCTCACCGGGCAGCTTCCCTTCTCTGCAACAGATCCTGTGGAACTAGCGCGCCTTCACCGCGAAGGCACGCCGGTAGAACCCCGCGCGCTGAATACGGAAATCCCCCTAGCATTGAATCAAATCTTGTTGAAAGTTCTTTCCAAAGAACCATCCGCTCGATATCGAACAGCTGACCAGTTGGGCCGTGTTCTACTCAATTTTGCACAAGCATCAAATGGAACTCCTACTGGCAATTCCGTTTACATCAATAACCAGGTTTCCATTCCAACAGCCAGCACCGATCCTGTGAACATCACAACTCCGCCCGAAAGACCCAGTACAATTCCCCAGGAACCCGCAAGCGAAATTGATTGGGGTTCTATTGGGCTTGGCTTGCTGGCCTTAGCTGCTGTGGGCGGTTTAATTCCTTTTTGGTTGTATGTCTACTTCTCGTTAAATCCACCGGTGCGGTAGCAATGACAACACCTCTGATTTCAGCATCCATTCTAGCGGCAAATTTTGCGCATCTTGAAGCTGACCTTCTCCAAGCGGAACAGGCTGGCGTGGATTGGATTCATGTGGATGTGATGGATGGTCACTTTGTTCCAAATATCACCATGGGCCCCCTGATCGTTGAAGCGTGCCGATCGATTACTGCGCTCCCGCTGGATGTCCATTTGATGATTGATAATCCTGACGATTTTTTGGAAACCTTCGCTGCTGCAGGCGCAAATCGTATCAGCGTTCACATTGAAGGAAACCCTAATATACACCGCACGCTTCAAAAAATTCGCGGATTGAATTGCCTGCCAGGGATTGTACTTAACCCAGGTACACCGGCGTGCAGTTTGCGCGAAGTGCTTCACATGGTCGACTTAATTCTGGTGATGACGGTCAATCCGGGCTACGGAGGACAGGCATTTCTTCCAGAAACTTTAGAGAAAATTGGCGAAATCAGCAAAATGATTGAGAAAATCCAGGCCAATCCATTGATCCAGGTGGATGGCGGCATTTCGCCTCGGACGTTACCCTTAACCTATGCAGCCGGCGCGCGTGTATTCGTTGCCGGCAATGCAATCTTCAAGCACGGCGACGGCATTGCTGCTGCAGTTCGTGCTTTGAAAGAATCAGCTCGTTAAATAAAAACCACGGCGCTCGCCGTGATTCTTATGGGAAATTCAGGGAAATTTATGCAGTCTTCACAATTGTTCGGATGCATTTTGCGCACAACACTTTTTGAACTTTACGGCCATTTTCCAGAACAGAAATCTTCTGGAGATTGGGCTGAAAAGTTCGGCGGGTTGCACGCAAGGAAAAGCTGCGGTTATGCCCGAAAGTCGTCGTCTTACCACACCGTTCGCACTTTGCCATTGTCGAAGATCCTTTCAAATCCTTGGTTGCTTGAGGCTGTCAAGGCGAACCCTTCGCCTGACGGCAAGAGAAGATTTTACCACGAATCGCATCGTTTTTCAAGAATGACGGTTAAATATAGAGGGCTATGAACATGATTGATGATTCCATGAATACACTTGGGAATATCTTCATCTCGCACAAAGCGATTGCCACAATTGCATCGCATTCCGCGCTTGAATCTTACGGCGTTGTTGGTTTGGCACCAAAAGACTTAGCCGAAGGTATCGTGCGCGTTTTGGTTAAGGACCCATCCTTGGGTGTGGATGTCGAATTTGATGGCAAAAGCATTGAGATTGACCTCTTCATCATTGTTGAATACGGAACCCGGATTAAATCTGTGGCTGCCAGTGTTGCCGATAATGTCCGATATATGGTAGAAAAGACTGTTGGGTTGCCAGTTAAGAGCGTGGATGTGCATATTCGGGGATTGCGCATCAGCAACCCGGATTAATTGGCGAGTAGGAGACTTATGAATAGCGAAATCAATTTCCCCACGGGAGACGGACGAATCCTGGCAACAAGCAACAAGCTTGACGGGCAAGGTTTGAAAGAGATGATTGAAGCCGGCCTGACCTGGCTCCGTACCAATCAACAATTGGTAAATTCGTTGAATGTTTTTCCAGTACCCGATGGCGATACGGGCACAAACATGCTACTGACCATGCAAGCTGCATACAACGAAGTCAGTAAATCAGGCGAAATGAATGTTGGGAAGATGGCGCATGCAATTGCGCAAGGCGCATTGATGGGTGCTCGAGGAAATTCAGGGGTCATTCTGTCCCAGATTTGGCGCGGTTTCGCCCGTGGCTTAGATAATCAGGATACGATGGATGCCGCCTCATTGGTTCGAGCGTTATCAGAAGCGCGCACAACCGCATACAAAGGCGTTGTACGACCTGTCGAAGGCACCATCCTGACAGTTACCAAGGATATTGCAATAGCCGCTGAACAGAAACTTGCCGAGACCTCGGCACTGATAGACATTATTGAAACCATCGTTCAGGAAGCAGACGCCTCAGTGAAGCGCACCCCTGAGTTGTTGCCCATTCTCAAGCAAGCCGGTGTGGTTGATTCTGGCGGCAAGGGATTATTCATTATCTGGGAAGGCATTTTACGCTATCTCAAGGGTCAATCGCTTGAAACCGCCACCGCGGTGGTCCAACCTCTTGCGATGATGCAAATGGATCAAACCATGGAATCAGTTGAACCAGGCCAGGATTATGAGGTGGTTGTAGATTTTCGTCCATCGGCACCGCTTGACCTTGAAAAGTTCTACGCTGGGCTTTCAGAAATTGGCACATCCATTCAGGTTGGTGAAGGTGATGGCATGTACCGCATGCACATCCATGTACCCACCGAAAAACGCTATGAACCCATCGATTACACCATGAAGTTGGGGACAATCACCAAAGTTGCCATGGAAAACTTGCTGGCTCAAATGGAAAGCCTGGAGGCTGAGGCCGAATCTAAGCTCAACCTGGCCCCTGTCGAACCCGGGCAAATTGCGGTGATCGCAGTATCGCCAGGTCCAGGGATTTCACGCATCTTTGCAAGCCTGGGAGTCAGCGGAATTGTCGAAGGTGGCCAGACAATGAATCCGAGCACAGAGGAAATTCTAAAATCCTTTGAAAACCTTCCGACAGACAAAATCGTCATCCTCCCGAACAATAAAAATATCGTTTTGGCAGCGCAATCTGCCGCAAGTGTGACTGTCAAGAAAGTTGCCGTCATCCCCAGCCGAAGCGTCCCGCAAGGTTTATCGGCCATCCTCCGCTTGGATCCAGAAGGGGATTTCGAACACGTCGTGAAGGATATGACCAGTGCCCTGGCAGATGTGGAAACGGGCGAGGTGACGATTGCCACTCGAAATGTCGAAATCAATGGCGTAGAAGTGCATGAAGGGGAAGTCATTGCGCTGTTAAATGGCACCCTCGTGCTATCAACCGAAGATCTTGACACCGCCTGCCTTGGCTTGCTTGCAAAAGCCGGGACAGACGAGCGCGAACGCATCACCCTTTTTTACGGTAAAAATGTGAGTAAGACAGACGTCAACCGCATTGTCGATAAAATTCGCAGCAATTATCCCTCGCACGAGATTGAACTCCACGAAGGCGGGCAACCTCATTATCAGTTCATTATCTCCATCGAATAACTTATGCGGTCTGCCTGCATTTTGACGGATAATTCAGCTCAATTCCCGATCCCGACCTTTGCTGGCCGCGGATTGGTGCGGATTTTGCCTCACGATATTAGCCTGTATGGGATTATTCATCCTGCTGGTAAAGACTTGAAGCTTCACCAATTCCCTGCCTCCGCTGGGTCGAGTCTAAATCCGAGGCTAATAGCTCCATCGAAATCCGAATTTCAAGAAGTGCTTAGCAATCTAAGCCAGGATTTTGATGACATTCTTATCATCCTGTTATCTTCCCATCTTTCAGATGCCTATAAGAATGCTGTGGCCGCTGCGGAAGAGACTCAAGGCCGATCAACCATTACAGTCATCGATTCGGAAACAATTTCAGTAGGCTTGGGAATCCTGGTTCAACTCGCAGCCAACCTGATCGATCAGGGTCGCCCAATGGCTGAAGTTGAGAGAAGTATCCGGCATCGCATCCCGCATATCTATACACTCCTATGCACACCCGGGCTCACATATCTTTCCAGTGCAGGCTTTATCGAACCAAGTCAGGCAGCCGCAGGTGAATTTCTCAGCCTGCTGCCGGTATTCTCATTAGAAGAGGGTAAACTCTCTCCGCTGGAAAAAATGCGTAATTATCGGGCTGTCTTGGACTTTTTTCAGGAATTTATGGATGAGTTTGACGCCTTGGATTATATTGCCCTGCTCCAGAATGGGTCCTTTAGCAATCCCGATCTCCGCCAATTACGCCAGCATGCAGAGGAAAGTTTCTCATCATCGCGATATATTGAACATATGTTGAATTTGCCGTTAGCCACGCTGTTTGGCCCTAAATGTGTCGGTTTTTTTGCTATCGAATCAATAAACAGCCGTACTCACCAGGTTTGAGTAAAAAGCACAAACAAGTGAATAATCAACCAACTGGGTAATGGAGGAACTTTAAGGTAAAATAAGTCCATGCCCTCACCGTTTGAAAAATTACAACGCTACATTCATCTTGAATCTGAACGTGGTTATGACAACCGTGCTGTCGTTGGCGGCTTGGATAAAATCATCCCCTGGTGGGAACCGGAAGCCCGGATAAGCGCAATTTCCGAAGAGACATTGCAAAAAATCCTTGAGCGTTTGCGCAATTACCCGAAGGCAGATGTGAATGAACGGCAACGCCTGGTGATAGAGCTGGAAAAATTGCTCGAAGGGCCGGCAAAACTGCCGCGCCCTGAGCGACATCCCAATAAGCCACCTCAAAACAAGCCGGCGCCCCAATCAGATCGGCCGAAACGCCCTGAAAACATGACTCGAAGTGAGCGTGCTGAACGTCCTGCTGTCCAGCAAACCAGACCAGCACAGCCGCCGGTTCAGCGCCCGCAGCCTCTTCTGCAAAACAATTTTGCACCCGTGCCTCCTCCTACAAACGAGGCGCTCAACCAGGGGCTCAAGGCACCGGTGACCGTCTTGCAGGGCATTGGCCCTTCAAATGCAAAGACACTTGCCGCCTTGGGCTTGCGCACCCTGGATGACCTGCTGCATTATTACCCGCGCAGGTACGATGATTACTCCAAAATGAAGCCGATCAACCGGCTGTCGCCCGGAGAAGTGGTCACCATTTTGGCAGCCGTCAAGCGCATTGACAATCGCAGCCTGCATGGCGGCAAACGCGAAATCACCGAAGCCATTCTGGATGACGGCACCGGTGCATTGCGAGCTACCTGGTTTAACCAACCCTGGCTCTCCAGCAGGCTACCAGTTGGAACGCAAATTGTCCTCTCAGGGAAAGTCGAAATGTACCTGGGCCGGTTGGTCATGAACAGCCCGGAATGGGAATACCTGGAGCAGGAACACCTGCACACCAACCGCATTGTTCCGGTCTACGGACTAACTGCGGGGATTTCGCAAAAACAGCTTCGCAAAGCCATCTATCAGGTGGCCTCCTTTTGGGCACCCCGCCATCAAGATTATTTACCAGCCAGCATTCTGGAATCTGGAAAATTAATGCCGCTCTCCACCGCATTATCACAGATCCACTTTCCAGAGAACCAAACGAAGCTGGATGCAGCTCGAGAGCGATTGGCGTTTGATGAAATATTCTTACTGCAGATGGGGGTCCTCAGCCAAAAACGTTCCTGGCAGGCGGCGGTTGGACAAGTTTTTGTTGCACCTGAAGATTGGCTGAATGAGATCCAAGCGCAACTTCCATTTGAGCTTACCGGGTCGCAGAAGCGCGCGTTGGAAGAGATCAAAACCGACCTCGCTTCGGGGAAACCGATGGAGAGGCTTTTGCAGGGCGATGTGGGCTCTGGTAAGACAATTATCGCTGCGTTGGCGATGGCCATCGTTGCTCAGGCAGGCGCCCAAAGCGCGATTATGGCACCAACCAGCATCCTGGCCGAACAACATTACCGCTCGCTGTTAAAGCTCCTGAGTTCTGATGAACCGTTGCCCGGAAAACCCTTCCGCCCATCTGAAATCCGTATGCTCATTGGGGATACCTCAGCGGCAGAACGGGAAGAAATTCTCAATGGGCTTGCCAACGGGCAAGTAAAAATTCTGGTAGGAACACATGCCCTCATTGAGGATCCAGTCACCTTCCAACGCCTTCAACTGGCTGTGGTGGATGAACAGCATCGGTTCGGTGTCGCGCAGAGGGCTGCCTTACGCAACAAGGGTGAAAATCCACACCTACTCGTTATGACTGCCACGCCCATTCCACGCTCATTGGCGCTCACTGTGTACGGTGATCTTGATCTAACCGTTCTGAACGAAATGCCGGCTGGCCGAATGCCCGTCGAAACCCACATCCTATTACCACTTGAGCGTGAGCGCGGATATCAACTTATTCGTTCTCAACTAAAAGCCGGACATCAGGCGTTTATCATTTATCCGCTGGTCGAAAAAGGCGAGCGCGAAGATGAGAGCAAAGCCGCAGTTGAGGAACATGCTCGACTCCAATCTGAGGTGTTCCCCCACCATGTAATTGGACTTCTCCACGGCCGTCTTTCGCCTGAAGAGAAAGACGCCGTGATGAAACGCTTCCGCGATCATGAGATTGATATCCTTGTTTCTACCTCTGTGGTGGAAGTTGGCGTGGATGTACCCAACGCCACAGTCATGTTGATCGAAAGCGCAAACCGCTTTGGGCTGGCACAATTGCACCAATTCCGCGGTCGCGTGGGACGCGGCGATGCGCAATCGTATTGTCTGCTGATCCCCGAAACGGATGAATCCATTGAAAATGAACGTCTAAAAGCCATGGTCGAAACAAACGATGGCTTTATACTGGCAGAACGCGATCTTCAGCAACGCGGTCCAGGGGAATTCCTTGGCACACGCCAAGCTGGCTTCACTGAATTACAAATGGCGACGTTAACGGATGTCCGCTTAATTGAAAAAGCTCGCCAATTGGCGCAATTGCTATTTACCCAGGATCCCGACTTAATCCAACTGCAAAATCAGGCTCTAAAAGCCGAAGTGGCGCGCTTCTGGGGCAACGGCCGCGGAGATGTCAGCTAAACAGGAGGGAGAGGGTATGGTCAGAGCAGTTTTTCCAGGCACATTTGACCCAATTCATTATGGGCACGTGGATATCGCCCGGCGTGCATGCCGCCTTTTTGACGAACTGATCATTGCGGTTTATGACAAACCATTGAAGAATCTGGTCTTCTCACCCGAAGAGCGGCTCCACCTGGTCAGACACACCTTTATAGGCGAACCAAAAATCCGCGTAATGGGTTACAGCGGCTTGACTGTGGAATTCGCGCACAATGTTCATGCACAAGTCATTGTGCGCGGTTTGCGCGTCTTTTCAGATTTTGAGCACGAGTTCCGCATGGCCCTTGCCAACCATCGGTTGGTGCCCGAAATTGAAGTAATCGCTTTAATCACCAGCGAACAGCATACCTTTTTATCATCTACAACTGTCCGTGAGATCGCTTCGCTAGGTGGAGATGTCAGCAGCATGGTTCCGCCACATGTGGCACATGCGCTGAAGAACAGGTTCGCTGAGCTTGGCGATTCGCAACAGACAATGCATGTTACCTCGCTGAGAGATTAACAACTTTGGCCTGAATATTGCAACGTGTGAATGACTGAATATGCGCGGAGGATTGTATGGACATTTTGCATCTCGTGGATCGGCTGGAAGAACTTTTCAATGAAAGCAGACCCATCTGGTTTACTCACAGCGTAATTGTGGATGAGGATCGGATGCTGGATCTGATCGATCAGATGCGTGTCTCGATCCCGGAAGAGATTAAAAAAGCACAGCAATTGCTTGCCAATCGCGACCGTCTACTGGCACAGGCACAGGAAGAAGCTTCCCGCACGATTCAACTGGCAAAAGATAAAGCAGACCAGGTGATCGACCGGGACCCAATCGTTCAGGCCGCCCAGGTGCGCGCAGAGCAAATTATTGCACAGGCAAGGGCTGAGGCAGAACTGACCCGCCGCGAGGCTGATGACTACGTTGAGACTACTCTCAGGAACCTCCTCGCAGAATTACAGCGCCTTGCAAATCAGGCTCAAAACGGAATCCAGACACTGCAGGCAGAGAAAATTCAGCGGCAACAACCAAAAGAGTAGGCTGAAAAAAACGATAGAGCGGCAGTCAATCAGACCTGCCGCCCTTTATTTAACAGACCATCTATTCTTCCTCGCCAGGCTCTTCTTTTGGCCGTCTCCACCGGGGAGGTTCAGCCTGCGGAGGATAAAGCGCGATCCCAAGCACCTCGTCCATATGCTCAACTGGAACAATCTTTAAATCAGTCAGTACTTTTTTGGGAATATCAATCAAATCTTTCATGTTGCGCGCTGGCAACAGGATCGTTTTCAAACCAGCCCGATGGGCCGACAACACTTTTTCACGCACGCCACCTACCGGCAATACCTTTCCTCGCAGGGTGATTTCACCGGTCATACCCACTTCTTTATACACTTTCCGGTTCGTGAAAGCCGAGATCAATGCCGTCGCAATTGTGATGCCGGCACTTGGCCCATCCTTGGGAATGGCCCCCTCTGGGATGTGGATGTGGACATCCAACTGCTCATAAATATCCGTTTCAAGTTGCAGTTCTACAGACCGGGATTTTAGATAGGACAGCGCCGCATGCGCCGACTCTTGCATAACATCACCAATTTGACCGGTGATTTGCAGGTTGCCCTTACCCTCCAGGATCAGTACTTCCACCGGCATAATTTCTCCGCCGTTTTCAGTCCAGGCCATCGCTGTCGCCACGCCTACTTCATCCTGACGCTCCGCTTCCGTCATGAAAAATTCCGGCGGTCCCAGGAATTTCTCCACCATTGCAGGTGTGAGGCGAGAAGGATAATGCTTCTTCTCAGATTTCAAACGTGCTACTTTGCGATACATGCGCCCAATTTCGCGTTCCAGGTTTCGCACGCCAGCTTCATAAGTATACTCACGGATGATCTTTCGCAAAGCGGCGTCTTCAAAAATGATCTTTTCATCGCTCAAACCGCTTTCATCCATTTGACGCGGGATCAAAAAACGCCGCGAAATTTCCAGCTTCTCTTCTTCGATATACCCGGGGAATTCAAGCACTTCCATGCGATCAAGGAGCGCAGGAGGAATGGATCCCAGGCTGTTTGCCGTAGTGATGAACATCACCTTGGAGAGATCAAAGGCTAATTCGATGTAATGATCAGAAAACGCATTGTTTTGCTCAGGATCCAATACTTCCAATAAAGCTGCTGCCGGGTCTCCTCGGAAATCTGCGCCGAGTTTATCCACTTCATCCAACATAAAAAGCGGATTCAACGAACCGGCGCGCTTCATTGTTTGCAGAATACGCCCAGGTAACGCGCCAATGTAAGTTCTCCGATGGCCGCGGATTTCGGCTTCATCGCGCACGCCCCCGAGCGAGAGTCGCACAAACCGTCGCCCCAATGCTTCAGCAATCGATCGTCCCAGTGAAGTTTTGCCCGTGCCAGGCGGACCAACAAAGCAAAGAATCGGCTGGCGCAGCCGCTTTGGCTTCAGGCTCCGGACAGCAATATACTCCAGGATGCGGTCCTTTGCCTTGCTTAAGCCGTAGTGATAATGCTCAAGAACCTTGGCCGCATTGAGTACATCAAGATTATCTTCCGTTTCAAAACACCAGGGCAAATCCAGAATCCAATCCAGATAGGTGCGAATCATGCCCACCTCTGGTGCCATGGCCGGCATTTGCGAAAGTCTTTCGACTTCCTTTAAGGCTTGTGCCCGAACTTCATCAGGAAGCTTGGTTTCCTGGATCTTCGTGCGCAGTTCGCTCAGCTCCCGCGTCCAGATATCCGTTTCACCCAATTCAGTTTGAATTGCCTTCATCTGCTCGCGCAGGTAGAATTCCCGCTGCGTGTGATCGACTTCGCTTTGCACGCGCGTTTGTATCTCGTCTTCAAGTTGAAGAACATCCAATTCTTGTGCCAGCAGCCAGTTGGTCCGTTTCAGACGTTCAACAGGATCTAGAGTCATCAGCAGGTTCTGACGCTCCTTAAATGGCAGCGAGAGCGCCGTGTTCACCATATCCGCCAGCCAACCCGGTTCTTGGATATTCAGCGAATACAGATGAGCCTCATCCGGAAGGCTTCGATCCAATTGCACACAGCGTTCGAACAAATCGCGCGCTGTCCGCATTAATGCTTCAATTTGCCGGTTGACGACAGTAGACTCCTCAAGGATCCGCACGCGGACCCTGTAAAAAGGTTCTGTTTGAGTAAACTCAAGAACTTCCACACGTCGCCGCCCCTGGATCAGAGCAGAATTATTGCCATCGGGCATGTTCAGCAGCCGCCCAACGGCAACTTCCACGCCAATCGGCAATAAATCTTCTGGAAGTGGCTCATCCACTTCCAGGTCGCGTTGGACCAACGCAACCATGGTCTCAAAATTAAATTGCGCTTCCTGAATAGCGAGTAAATTCGCGCCAGGAACCACAAATATCGGCGAAACCATGTGCGGGAATATCACAATGTCGCGCAACACAATCGCAGAAAGTTCAACGGTGCCATTTTCGTCTGGGGTCGCATCCGGAACTTGATAAAGCTCTTCAGTCCGCTGATGGAGCGCCGACGAAAACTCCTCACCATCCATTTGCCGGGACCAATTATCTGCTTTCATCGAATTCCAATCTTTGTTTTGTTTTGAATCTTTCATATCCCTCTCCGATGAAAGACAATCACAATATTTATGAAATCAATTTTGCTGATGCAATTTTTGCCAGGTCACTTTTGCCGCAGCCACGACAAACAAACTGCCTGTAACCAGCACGACATCATCCTGCAACGCACGGCTCAATGCTACCGCCAGGGCATCCTCCAGCGGCACAACCGATTCTGCATCAACACCATAAGGCATTGCCATTTCTACCAGTTTACCAGCATCCAGCGCACGTGGGTGAACAGATTGAGTGGCTAACAAAAGATGTGTATGCGGAAGCAGTTCGTCGAACATGCCCGCAATGTCCTTGTCTTCGGAGGCACCCATCACAAGGATCAATCGCCGGTTCGGAAAGTAGGTTTGCAACGTCTCAACCAAACGTTTCGCTGAATCCCGGTTATGCGCTGAGTCCAGGATGACTGGCGGATTTTCTTGAAGAATTTCAAACCGGCCAGGCCATTCCACGCTGGCAAAGCCCTGGTAAATAGCTTCGTCTGAGATACGTAATCCTTCACGCCGCGCCACGATCAATGCAGCATATGCCGTTGCCGCATTTTCAACCTGGTGCATCCCCAACAGCGGGATGAAAAGTTGCAAATTCCGGAATTCAGGAATATTTGAAAACACCTCAAAGGATTGGCCGAGCAGGTTGTGCTCTCCCGCAGAGAAGGTCACATCCACGCCAACCTGTGTAAGCGGTGAATTCCGCTCCCTTGCCAATCGAACAAAAACCTCTCTGGCTTCCTCATCTTGTTGCGCGATCACAACCGGCCGCCCAGGTTTAATGATGCCCCCTTTTTCGCCGGCAATTGCAGCCAGGGTATTGCCAAGGACCGCCATGTGATCATAAGAGATTGAGGTAATCACAGATAACAACGGCGTCACAATATTGGTGGCATCCAACCGACCGCCCAGTCCGACCTCCAAGACTGCGATATCCACGTTCTGCTGTTGAAAATAGAGAAATGCAATTGCCGTTGTCAATTCAAAAGTGGTCAACTCGGGAATTGTGGCAACGTGAGGTTTGAGTTGTTCCACGATCGAAACAAGCGCTTCTCGGGAGATCTCCTGTCGGTTAACCTGCACGCGCTCAGTAAACTCGATCAGGTGCGGCGACGAATAAAATCCCACCCGGTACCCAGCCGCCTGCAACGCACTTGCGATCATCGCGGAGGTTGAGCCTTTGCCTTTCGTTCCTGCGACGTGAATAACGGGATACTTTTGATGCGGATTATCCAGCCGTTGCATCAATGCGCGCATCCGGTCAAGATTGAACTTTTCTGGCAAATTACGCAAATTGCGTGTCAGACTGTAATCAACGAAGCTGTAAAGGTAATCGAGAGTATGCTGGTAAGCCGCGTCCAAATCAGTCATAATCAGTCCTGTAAATTTATTAACGAAGGATTGTACTAAACCGCAATCCTTTCCGCAAGAGTGAGACTTTACTGGCTAGGTGCAGTATCGGCGGTTCAACTGGTTGACGACTTCTTTAGTTTCATGTACAGTAATCATTAATCCATGGCCATAGACCTGCTTACCCTGCAAATAGAGATTCCAGGCAGCCTTTCTCTCAAAGCAAAACGCAGCCATATTAAACCTCTCCTGGCACGCCTTCATAAAGAATTCAACCTTTCTGCTGCTGAGGTTGACCACCTTGATCGATGGAATCAGGCCCTTATCGCTTGCGTGGTTGTTTCAAACGATAGCCAACACAACCAGCGGGTTCTACAACAGGCTTTAAAATTTGTCGAAATTCATTTTCCGGATCTGCAAATCTTGCAGTATCACATCGAACGCATCTAGGGAGGCAAACCTTGAATCTACAACTTGACGGAAAGATCGCACTGGTAACCGGCGCCAGCCAGGGTTTGGGATACGCGCTTGCCCTGGCGCTTTCGCGGGAAGGTGCCCGCGTCGCGATAAACAGCCGCAATCTTGAAAAACTTCAAAATTCAGCTGCTAAGATACGTGCTGAAACCGGTAACGAGGTAATCGCTCTGGCCGCAGATGTTACCGAACCGGCAGCAGCAGGGACAATAGTAAATGAGGTCGTCAATGCCTTTGGAGGACTAGACCTGTTGGTTGCGAATGCTGGCGGTCCTCCGGCAGGCTCATTTGAGACTTTCACAGACGAAGATTGGGAACGCGCTGTGAACCTCTCCTTCCTGAGTCAGGTTCGTCTGATTCGCGCTGCCTTGCCGCATCTGCGCCAATCATCTGCAGCTGCTGTTCTCACAGTCACATCGGTTTCCGTAAAGCAACCTTTGATAAACCTGGTACTTTCCAACAGTGTGCGCTTGGCAACGATTGGTTTGACCAAATCACTGGCGCTGGAGCTGGGCCACCAGGGGATCCGGTTCAATTCGATATTGCCAGGGTGGACTGAAACCGACCGCGTGCTCCAGCTGATGGAACACCGTTCAAAGGCCAGCGGTCTGAGCATTGAAGAAGAAAAACAAAAACAAGCCAAGGAGAGTCCGCTCGGGCGTATGGCGACGCCTGAGGAGTTTGCCAACGTCGGCGTGTTCCTGCTTTCGCCGGCTGCGTCCTACCTGACGGGTGTCATGTTAAGCGTCGATGGCGGCATGTACAAAGGCACGTTCTAGCCTTCCCGCCCGCCAGAACAGAAAATTTACGGTAAAATCAATCCGATTAAAATACCGGTAAGGAGTTCGTGTTGCTTAATTCACAAGAGATTGCACTCCGGCTGGAACGGATCTTGCCGCAGGTCCAAAAGCCGGGGCGTTATGTCGGCGGAGAGTACAACCAGATCGTCAAAAAATGGGAGGCCGTGGCAACTCGTGTAGCCCTGGCATTCCCGGACATTTATGATATTGGGCTGCCTAACCTGGGCCTGGCGATTTTTTACGAGCAGTTGAACGCCCGCCAGGATGTGCTGGCTGAACGTGTCTACTGCCCGTGGATTGATATGGAATCGCACATGCGCGCTGAACGGATCCCGCTGTTTTCGTTGGAAAGTCAGCGTCCAATCATCGATTTTGACATTCTGGCAATTACCCTGCCTTATGAGACGTTATTCACCAACACACTCAACCTGCTCGATCTGGCCGGTATCCCACTGAAATCCAGCCAACGGGGTGCCAATCATCCGTTGGTGATCGCCGGCGGCCACGCCTGTTACAACCCCGAACCGATGGCTGATTTCATCGATGCGTTTGTGATTGGCGAGGGTGAAGAGGTCATCGAGGAAATTGTTGACACATACCAGGCCTGGAAACGGACCGGACAGGACCGGCAGAGTCTGCTATTGGCTCTGGCAACCATCCCGGGCGTTTACATTCCAGCTTTCTACAAACCGCATTTCCAACCGGATGGAACCATGGAGCGGATCGAACGGCTTGATTCGAATGTGCCTGCAAGCATCACCAAACGCATACTGGCAAAGCTTCCGCCCGCACCCTCGCATTTCCTGGTTCCGAACATCGAGGTTGTCCACAATCGTATTTCAGTAGAAATTATGCGCGGTTGCACACGCGGCTGCCGTTTCTGCCATGCCGGCATGATTAATAGACCGGTGCGGGAACGCTCGATTGACGAAATCGTTGAGACCCTGCAAACCGCGCTGGATTCAACCGGATTTGAGGAAATTGCGTTGCTCTCGCTTTCCTCATCCGATTACACGCGCATCACCGACCTGGTCGACGCTGTCACCACCCGTTTCGCAGGAAAGAATCTGGTCGTTTCGCTGCCCTCGCTGCGCATCGAATCCTTTTCGGTGGATTTAATGGAGAAGCTCAAAGGTTCCCGTCAAGGCGGATTCACACTCGCGCCTGAGGCAGCCACTGAACGCATGCGCACGATCATCAACAAACCCATTTCTACCGAGCAGCTGTTGGAAACTGCCCGTGCAATCTACAGCCGTGGATGGCCGATGATCAAACTCTATTTCATGATCGGTCATCCGGATGAGACGTTGGAAGACGTACTGGCCATTACTGATCTGTGCAAAGCCGTTTTGGCTGAAGGCCGGCGCACAATTGGCGGGCGCGCCCAGGTTCATGCCGGGGTGAGCACATTCATCCCAAAGCCGCACACGCCCTTTCAATGGGTATCTGCAGATTCAATCGACCAAATCGAAGCCAAGCAAGCGCTGCTACGCCGTGAGCTGCGCGGCCCCAACCTCAAACTCAACTGGACCGATCCGCGCGACACCATGCTTGAAGCGTTCTTATCACGCGGCGACCGCCGCCTGGGTTCAGTGATTCTTGGCGCCTGGCAGCGCGGGGCAAAATTTGATGCATGGCAGGATCAAGTCCGCCATGATGCCTGGCAAGAAGCGATTGCCGATGCCGGTTTGACGATGGATTTCTATGTTCACCGCGAGCGGTTTATCGATGAAGTATTCCCGTGGGATCACATTAACCCTGCAGTAAAAAAGTCATACTTGCTGGAAGAGTATCGCAATTCACAAACCGGCATCCTGCGAGGTGATTGCCGCCAGCAGTGTTATGCCTGCGGTATTTTGCCAACCTTTACAGAGCTCCGGCGGCTCAACCGCGGTGATTACTGGAAATGTCCGGAAGTTCCCGCGCGAAAGATCGCAGCGCAGGCGAAATAAGAGGCAAATTTGATCCGTATCCGTTTTTCACATTCCAAATCTGGCGCATTGCGCTATACCGGCAACCTGGATATGCAAAAGGTTTGGGAACGCGCTTTTCGGCGCGCCCGCCTGCCCCTGGCCTACAGCCAGGGATTTCATCCTCAGCCGCGCATCAACCAGGCATGCCCTCTACCGCTCGGGTTCACCTCGACAGCCGAAATGCTGGACGTCTGGCTGACTGATGACCTGCCCCTTGATCAGGTACTGGCTGCCATAGAGACAGCTGTCCCTGACGGCTTGAAAATTCAGACCGTGGAAACTATTGACCTGCATGCTCCCGCCCTGCAAACCCAGGTGGATACTGCAGACTACATTGTCACGCTCCACCAACCTGTCGATGCCGCTGATTTGCACAACCGCATATCAAAAATATTGGAAGCAGCGTCTGTAATGCGTGAACGACGCGGTAAAATGTATGATCTCCGGTCATTAATTGTGGCTATGCGAATTATTGAACCTATATCCGAGCACATCCAGCTTTTTCTAACCCTTACTGTACGGGAAGGTGCTACCGGACGGCCTGAAGAAGTGCTGCTGGCGCTCGGATTGGATCCGTTTGCGGCCACGGTGGAACGCACGCAACTCCGGCTCAGGGCTCAAAACCCCGAAACCCTTTAAGGTCATTATGCCCGCAACAGTGTTCTTTCAGTGCAGCAATCCCGACTGCTCCTTCCGATTTCCCGCTCTGCCCATCATGAATCGATGCCCACGTTGTGGGTGCAGCCTGGTTTCCATACCTGAGATATCCGCTCTGGCCGATTCTAACCCCCGCGACGAAACCAAACTGAGGCCTTTGGAAGCGTTGTTGGATAACATCCGCAGCACATATAACGTTGGCGCCATGTTTCGCACCAGCGACGGTGCGGGCGTATCGCATCTCTACCTGACCGGCACATCGCCGACACCCGATAACTTGCGTGTTGGCAAGACCGCACTGGGAGCCGAATTTGCCGTACCGTGGTCCTGGCATGCCAACGGACTTCAGGCTGCACAACAAATCAAGTCACAGGGAAAACGCCTCTGGGCGCTTGAAATCGGTCCGGGATCCTCGTCGATTTTTCAGGCTGCCCAACAACTTCCCAGTGAGCCGCTTTGCCTGGTTGTTGGGAACGAGGTCTCAGGGATTGATCCCGGCATTCTCGCATTGTGTGACGCGTGCGTATGGATCCCCATGCAGGGTTACAAGCGATCACTCAATGTAGCAATTGCTTTTGGAATAGCGGTTTACACATTACGATATGCTTCCAGCATGTCGCATTGTGGTAAGATTTGACCTGTATTTTTGAAAAACGCAGGAGGACTGAATGCCAATTTACGAATACATCTGCGATGATTGCGGTAAGAAATTTGACGCTTTACGTTCCATTAAAGACTCCGACGCACCAATTGCCTGCAAATACTGTTACAGCCCAAAAACTCACCGGGCCTTATCAGTATTTTACGCCTCTTGTGATGGCCGGTCCGTAACGCATTCTGAAGGCGGCTGCGGAAATTGCAGCGGCGGTTCCTGCAGCGGCTGCGGCCATCACCATTAATAAGCCATGACGATCGATTTCCACGACAAACTTGTTTTCATCACTGGCGGATCCAGCGGCATTGGCCTGGCCTTGGCAAAGCAATTTGCCGCCCGCGGCGCAAACGTATGGATTGCCGCCCGGCGAATCGACCAACTGCAAGACGCTCAAGCGCAGATACAGGCAGCCTGCCAGAACGCAGGCCAGATGGTTGGCATTCTTCAATTGGATGTTGCCAACCGCGAGCAGATCGCCGCGGTTGCAGCTGAATTGCTGCAAAAAGCCGGCACGCCCGATTACGTGATCAATTCCGCCGGTGTTGTCCAGCCCGGTGAATTCCTGAAACTGAAGCCTGAGCATTTTGATTGGATGATGGATATCAATTACCTGGGCACCGTGTTCATCACGCGCGCCTTCTTACCCGGTATGCTCAAACGCGGCAGCGGTCACATTGTCAATATTTCATCCAGCGCGGGTTTTGTTGGAGTGTACGGTTACACCGCCTATTCAGGATCCAAATTTGCCGTCAAAGGGTTCACCGATGCACTACGCAGCGAAATTAAGGAATGCGACATTAATGTCTCTCTGGTCTGTCCAGCCGACACAGAAACTCCACAGCTGGTATACGATGATCTGCATAAGCCGCCAATCACCAGAGAATTATCGAAGACTGCCGGAAGGATGAAAGCGGATCAGGCTGCGGAAATCATTCTGCGCGGCATTGAACGCCAGCAATACCTGATCATCCCTGGTTTCATGAACAGGCTGACCTACATCATTTCGAATTTACTTGGCTCCGCCTGGTATACGCTCATGGATTGGATGGTTCGCGACGCCCGCCGCAAAGTTGGACCGGCCAATGACAAAGCTTGTCAAAGCGACTTGAACGATCCAAATCAGGTTTGAAACCAGCAAATGCACCAGTTGCAGCCAGATCGGGGCCAATAAAATCACATTAATCCCACCCAGGATCAGCTGCGAAACAAAGAGACCGATCACAAGCCTTGCAGCTCTCTGAGCAGCCAGGTTTTCAGCATTTGTAATATGAAACCTCGCAGCCAGGAATACCAACACACCCGAAAGCACAGCAATAAGCGGGTGGAAAACACGTAACCGCAATAAAAAATGAGCGGTTCCAGAAAATTCCGCGCGCATTCCTTCAACCAGCGAAGTTGCTGGAAAAAGCGTGTCGCCCAGGGCTGTAATTGCTCCGCTGGCCCCCAATACCAGGATTCCCACAAGACTGGTCGGCAATAACCATTCCTTGAAAGACAGAATGCACATTCGGTCAGGTATGCCCCAGGTTGTCCAAATTGCGGTCAAAGCCAGATTAGCCAGGAGCAAGAAAGTGTTGACCAGGTGTACCATCATCATAATTGCCCGGCCGACTGAATCATCATCAGCAGTCCACCCGAACAGGACCAACCCGGCGCCCAATGCCGCTTCTACCAAAACAAAAAATAAAGCTGCACCCGCCGTGAAACGGACAAGCGATCCTCGCAAATATTTTCGCATTGCCCAAATCACCAGGACGATCACCAGAATCAGCGTCAGCCCAGAGCTGATGCGGTGGACAAACTCAATGATCGTTTCTACCTGTGGGGCGCGGGGAATGATGTCGCCATTGCACGTCGGCCAATGAGATCCACAACCAGCCCCTGAACCTGTGGCGCGTACGAACGCACCCCAAAGGATAACAGCAATGTTATAAAACAAAACCAACCAGGAAAAACGAGCAAAACGGGGTAATTTTGATTGCATGGTTTTCTCCAGTAAATTATCAAAATTCTACACGATAGGCAGAAGGCGGTCAATTTTGTTGATCAAAACACTTCTAGAAAGGTTACAATCTTCGCGGCGAGTGCTTATGAAACTCCCTAGCCTTTAAATTCCTATATGATATACTACTCGCGAAGCTAACCACCGACTGAAACCCAGAGAGGAGTTTATTAAAGATGAAAGACTTTCTTGCAGTGTCCGATTATTCTCCCGCTGAACTTCAGGAGATGCTCGACCTTGCAGTCGATCTCAAAAAAGAATTAAAATCCGGCGGCAACCGCCCCCTGCTTAAGGGCAAAGTGTTGGGCATGATATTCCAGAAACCCAGCCTGCGCACCCGTGTCAGTTTTGACATGGGTATGCGCCAGCTTGGCGGCGATGCGCTGTACTTGTCTCCAGCAGAAATCGGCCTGGGACAGCGCGAATCGATCGCGGATGTTGCCCGCGTCCTCTCTGGATACGTAGATGGATTGATGGCGCGCGTTTTTGCCCATGACCATATTCTGCAGCTTGCACAATGGGCCAGCATTCCCGTGATTAACGGCCTCAGTGATTACAACCACCCCTGCCAGGCTATGGCCGACGCACTGACCATCTACGAAGAGTTTGGTCCGTTGAAGGGTCTAAATGTAACCTTCGTTGGCGATGGCAACAATGTTGCTGTCTCGCTGATGCATATTTGCGCCAAACTGGGCGCCAATTTCACCATTGCCAACCCCGAAGGTTATGATATTCTACCGGCAGCCGTGGAAATTGCCCGCAAGTTCGCCGCCGAAAGCGGCTCCACGCTATCCTTCCTGCGTGACCCTCACGATGCAGTGAAACACGCCCATGTGATTTATACAGACACATGGACCAGCATGGGCCAGGAAGCAGAATCCAAGAAACGTGAACTGGTCTTCCCGCCCTACCAGGTCAACGCAAGCCTGGTTGCCGAAGCCGATCCAAAAGCCATCGTCTTACACTGCCTTCCAGCACACCGCGGGCAGGAAATCACCGATGAGGTGGCCGATGGACCGCATTCCCGCCTGTTTCCGCAGGCACACAACCGCTTGCATGCTCAAAAAGCGATCCTGGTGAAAAAGTTGGCATAGGTAGGAGAAAAATGATGGATACCCGCGAATTCATTGAAATCGAAGAAAAATACGGCGCTCACAATTACCATCCGCTGGATGTGGTCATTGAACGCGGCGAAGGCGTCTGGGTCTATGATGTCGAAGGCAAAAAGTACCTGGACTGCCTGAGCGCTTACTCCGCATTGAATCAAGGCCATGTCCACCCCAAGATCCTGGAAGCCATGACCGAGCAGGCCAAAAAGGTAACATTAACCTCCCGTGCCTTCCGCAACGACCAGCTCCCGCTATTCTACAAAGAAATCTCTGAAATGACCGGTTACGAAATGTCGCTGCCCATGAACAGCGGCGCGGAAGCCGTTGAGACCGCTATAAAGCTGGCACGCAAATGGGCTTACCAGGTCAAGGGAGTTCCTCGCCATGAAGCTGAAATGATCCTGGCCTCCGGAAACTTCCACGGACGCACGGTCAGCATTATTTCCTTCTCAACAGAACCATCCTACCGCGACGATTTTGGCCCCTTCACGCCGGGCTTTAAAATCGTGGAGTACGGTGATGCAAAAGCAGTGGAGCACGCCATCACGCCCAATACCGCCGCTGTCATGCTCGAACCCATCCAGGGTGAAGCTGGCGTGGTGGTGCCGCCGGAAGGCTACCTCAAGCAGGTCGCGGAAATATGCAAAAAGAACAATGTGCTCTTCATCGCCGATGAAATTCAGACCGGCCTGGGCCGCACCGGCCGCCTGTTCGCCAGCGAATACGAAGGCATCAAACCAGACGTGACCATCGTCGGCAAGGCGCTGTCGGGCGGTTTTTACCCGGTTTCTGCAGTGCTTGCCTCCAAAGAACTGCTCGGCCTTTTCAATCCCGGCGAACACGGCTCGACCTTTGGCGGCAGCCCGTTGGCAGCCGCGGTTGCGCGCGCGGCCCTGAAGGTCATCCGCGACGAAAATCTGGTCGAAAACGCCGCAAAAATGGGAGAATACTTCAAGGAACAACTCGAAGAGATTCCCAGCCCGCATGTCAAGCTAGTGCGCGGCAAAGGTCTACTTATTGGCGTGGTGCTCAAACCGGAAGCTCGCGGCGCCCGCCGCTTCTGCGAAGCTCTGCAGCAAAAGGGCATCCTTGCCAAAGAGACGCATGAACACGTCATCCGCTTTGCCCCGCCCCTGATTATTCAAAAAGAGACGTTGGACTGGGCGCTTCCGATCATCCGAGAAGTGCTCATGATGCCGTAAGCCGATTACAAACAGTCTGCAATTTTGGAAATTTCAAAATTGCAGACTGTTTCTTTTAAACGCTGTCCGCCATCTATCAAGAAGGATCGCATCGATGAATTGGAAACAAATCTATGACTCAAAAATCGTCAGCGCTGACGAGGCAGTGCGCGCCATAAAATCCGGCGACAGGGTTTTCCTGACCGGCAACTGCTCGGTGCCGCACCGGTTGCTCAAGGCATTGGTCGACTATGCGCCGAATCTTGAAAATGTTGAGATTTGCCAGGCATTAACTGTGGCTGGAAGCGAGTATGTGGCGCCGGAAATGGAAGGCCACCTGCGCGTTAATACGCAATTCATCAGCGCGAACGTACGCAAAGCCGTCCAGGAAGGCCGGGCTGATTTCACCCCCGTTTTGCTTTCTGAATTACCTTTGCTATTTAAGAAGAAAATTCTCCCGCTCAACGTTGCCCTGGTACACCTATCCCCTCCTGACGAGCACGGATATTGCACTTTCGGTGTTGAATCCGGCCTGACCAAAACTGCTGCAGAATCAGCTGACCTGATCATCGCGCAGGTCAATCAACGCATGCCGCGCATGCTCGGTGACACTTTCATTCATGTCAAAGATTTGGATTACATCGTTCCCGTCGATGACCCGCTCGCTGAACTTCCCATGGAAAGCGACGGCAACAACGAAATCGTTGAAAAGATCGCCGGATTTATTGCCGAACGAATCCCGGACGGCGCAACACTACAGCTTGGAATTGGCGCCATTCCCAATGCAGTCCTTCGCTTTTTGAAATCAAAAAAAGACCTGGGCGTTCACTCCGAATTGTTCTCGGACAGCATCATCGAAATGGTGGAAGCTGGCATTATCAATGGCTCGCGCAAGACATTCCATCCTGGTAAGGTCATTGCGGGGTTTTTGATCGGCACGCATCGTTTGTACGAATGGGCTCATGATAATCCTGCCATCGAATTGCTGCGCACGGAATATGTCAACAACCCATTCAATGTCGCAAGAAATGACAACATGGTGGCAATAAATTCCGCCATCGAAATTGATCTCACCGGCCAGGTATGCGCGGATAGTATTGGTCCGAAATTCTTCAGCGGCGTCGGCGGGCAAATGGATTTCATCTACGGTGCCGGAATGTCCAACGGCGGCCTGCCGGTCATCGCGCTGCCATCTACGGCCTGCATGAAGGACGGGAGCGTGATCAGCCGAATTACACCCATGTTGAAACAGGGCGCCGGCGTGGTCACCTCGCGCAATCATATCCACTGCGTTGCTACTGAGTTCGGCATGGTAGATCTCTACGGCCGTTCCATTCGCGAACGCACACATCTGCTCATTTCGATCGCGCACCCCGATTTCCGCGAAGATCTCAAGAAACAAGCTGCGGCGTTGCACTATATTTAAGATAGAATAAATCATCCACCAAATTCGGCCCGCAGGAGGGAGTGAGTATGTCCCGATATGCAAAAATTGTCGCGACGATCGGCCCCAGTTGCGAAGATATCGACACGCTGCGAAAATTGATCCTTGCAGGCGTCGATGTTGCCCGCCTGAATTTCTCGCACGGCACACACGAGGAACACGCGCTCCGGATTGAAAGAATCCGCCAGCTCTCCCGCGAACTGCACAAACCGGTCACCATTTTGCAAGATTTACAGGGGCCTAAACTTCGCGTGGGCACCCTCCCTCCGGATGGGATCAATCTCAAAATTGGCCAGGAGGTGGTCCTTCTGCCGGTGGATGAAGAAGGCGATTTACCGGCACTGCAGGGAAATGAAATCCAGGTGCCGCTGCATGTTCCCAACCTGGCGCGCAGCGTTAAAGCCGGCAATCACATTCTGCTGGATGACGGCCAGCTTGAATTCGAGGTGGTGCGCGTCGACGGCGACGCCGTGCACACGCACGTGCTGCTGGGCGGCCTGCTCAAAAGTCACAAAGGCGTTAATCTCCCTGGAGCTAACCTGGGCATCCCTGGTTTCACCGAAAAAGACCGTGCTGACCTGGAATTTGGCCTTTCCATGGGCATCGACGCTGTCGCCATCTCATTCGTACGCTCGGCAGCTGACGTGGAAACCGTCCGGGCAGCCGTGCAGAGTTTTGCGCCGCAGCACCCCGACACGCCGATCATCGCCAAGATGGAGCTGCCGGAAGCAATTGAGAACATGCATGAAATCATCCACGCCGCCGACGGCGTGATGGTGGCTCGCGGCGATCTTGGCGTCGAAATGTCGCCGCAATCCGTTCCGATCATCCAAAAGAAAATCATCGATTCCGCCAGCCGGCATGCCAAGGTGGTTATCACGGCAACCCAGATGCTCGAATCGATGGTGCACAACCCGCGCCCCACCCGCGCTGAGGCCTCGGACGTCGCCAATGCCATTTTGGACGGCACGGATGCGGTCATGCTATCCGGCGAAACAGCCAGCGGTAAATACCCGGTTGAAAGCGTCATGATGATGGATGCCATCATTTGTGAAGCTGAAAAGAGCTTTGGCGATTGGGGCCACCCGTCCGGTTTTCCGGAGGAGTTGGAACAACAAGATGATGCCACCTCAATGACAAGCGCAGCGCGCGCGCTTGCACATGATGCCAATGTCGCCGGGATCACGGTTTTCACAGCCTCCGGACGGACGGCCCTGCTCATCTCCAAATCCAGGCCGCGCGTACCCATCTTTGCGCTCACGCCGGAGACCCGGAGTTATTACCGCATGGGCCTGTATTGGGGCGTCAGCGCTTATCTTGTTCCCTTCACTCCCACCGTCGAAAGTATGCTGGCGCGCGTTGAAGAAGTCATTGCATCGGCCACGAATCTTCAACCCGGTCAACAAGTGGTGATCATCACCGGTTATCCTCTGGGCGCCAGGAAAGCTCCCAATCTAGCCCTTCTGCATACCATCGGCGATTGACGCAACAACCACATAACGCAACTCTACTGTAACCGCGAAAGAAGCAGTTTACAGTCTTTTTTTGGTTCCCATTTTTATATCAATAAATGATAATTCTTAATTTTTTCAAAGAATTCAACAGGTAAAATTTTCCAGAAATATGCGGTTCATGGCATTGTTCTTGCATGCTAACCAATTAGCAAGGTATTGTTGGCATTAATGCCAATCCATATAGAGGGCAAACCTCTCGGCGCTATCCATGCGATCAGCTGGTCTTGCTGCCAATCGATGCATCTTCACAGGGACTGGAATAACAATCGCCGCCATGAAATTCTTTGCGCTCTCTTCAACACCCTCCAAAGCCCTTAATAGGACAGATCCAGAGCCTATAGCGGTAAGAAGTACCCCTTTGCTATCGCAATTACTCACTCGAATGTTCACGCTGCGTTTATTTGTGCCAGCGGTCTTATTAGCGATTCTTCTAATTTGCATCAGCGGGTATATCTACGCGCAATTAATTGAGCAAGAGCAAGTGCGAACAACGCAATCGATAGCTTCTCAAATTAATAATTACCTGATCGATGCCAGGCAATCATTGGCGGCATTAGCAGCAATTAGTGAACATTCTGATTTTGAGACATTGACGCATCTGCTGCAGATCGAACAAAAGAATACTCCTAATTTTTCGGCCATTTTTCTGCTCGACGATCAAGGTCAGTTGGCTTACGTTTTTCCTACTACCATTAACCAGAGTAAAACCGACTTTTATGCTCCGGAATTTAGCAAAATCAGATCCAACGCTTCTCAAGAAAATTTTTCAAATTTGCTGATCTCACCCTTCTCAGGGATGCGCACGGTTCTTTATTATCACAAAAATCCAAATGGACAAATTATGATCGGCGAGTTGGATTTTTCAACCATCCAGAAAAAGATTCTTGAAACGCAACCTGCTATTAGGGAAGGACAACTGGTGTTCCTCATAGATGAAAGCGGTACTTTGATGGCTAACTCCCATCCGGATTTGATTGCACAGCAGACTGCGCTTTCATTTTTACATCCAGACCATGCATTTCTGTCTCATTCCAAAACTCGATTATCACTTAATGGCCCTGAACCTGCATTTATTACCCAGATTCGTCTCGCCGGCACAAATTGGGTGTTATCTGCAGAAATTCCACTGCGGGTTGCCTTTGCACCTTATCTTTGGATTCTGTGGATTTCATTAACACTACTGCTCCTTACCTGGAGTGGGCTCATCTTCATGCTCAATCGGCAAGGGGTAAAGCAAATTATTACACCACTTAGAGATCTGAGCCGGTCGATCCAGGCAGTTGCCGAGGGTCAAATTGAAAATCCTGCCTTTTCCAGTCTGTCTTTCCCCTTTAATGAAGCCCAAGATCTGGCTTTTAACTTTGAGAAAATGTTCACAGCGTTGCAACAACGGCAAAACGCAATCAAGGAAAGTGAACAAAAATACCGCATGTTGATCGATCAATCCAGCGATGCGATATACGTCGAGTATAAAGGAAAATTCATCATCACCAACCAAAAGTTTAATGAGATGTTTGGTATCGGGCGCGATGATCCACAAATTGCTGCACAGGGATTTTTACAATTCGTCGCCCCTGCCTCACGCCCTTTGGTAAAAGACCTTCAACGCCAGGTGATGGATGGCCAGGTGGGTAGCTTAAGATATGAATTTTCTGCAAAATCCAAAGACGGACGGGATATTGATTTAGAAGCATCCACATCAGCGCTTCCCTACCTGGATGGAATAGCCGTTCAATCCATCCTTCGCGATATCACTGACCGAAAACAAACCGAGCAAGCAGAACGCGAGCAGCGTGTTCTTGCAGAAGCCTTGCGAGATACGGCTTCTGCCCTGAATAATACGCTGGAAGTCGACGAAGTGATTGACCGCATCTTTAGCAACGCCAGCAAAGTGGTGCCCTTCCAGGCTGCGAGCATCATGTTGCTGGATGCAAATTCTCCTCGCCAGGCTCGCATCGTTGCGAGCTTTGGGTACCAGAGGCAAGGAAGCCAGACTCGTCCGCACAACAGCACATTCCAGCTCGAAGAGTATCAAAACCTAAAGAGGATGCTCGACACCGGCCGTCCTTTGGCAATCCCGGACACATTGCAATCAACGGTGTGGAAATTTTCTCCCGAAACTCGCTGGGTTCGCAGTTATGCTGGAGCCCCAATTCGCCTGAAAGGAAAAGTGATTGGCTTTCTAAACCTGGATGTTGATATTCCCAACTACTACACGCAAACCCATGCAGATCGATTGCAAGCCTTTGCAGATCAAGCGGGCATAGCCATTCATAATGCTCAACTCCTTTCTGATCTGCGCGCGTCCCGTGATGAGCTGTATAACGCATATGAAACCACACTTGAGGGTTGGTCCAAAGCACTTGAATTGCGTGATTATGAAACTGAAGGTCACACACAGCGTGTGATGGACATGACCATGAAACTGGCGAAAAGCTACGGAATTACAGATCCAGAATTGCTGCGAATTCGCTATGGAACTTTATTGCACGACATTGGAAAAATTGGTATACCCGATGCCATACTTTTCAAACCTGGTCCGCTCAACGAAGAAGAATGGGAAGTGATGCGACGGCATCCTGTTTATGCGCAGCGAATTCTGGCACACATTCCATACTTGCAAGATGCGCTCGATATCCCTTACTCGCATCATGAAAAATGGGATGGTACAGGTTATCCACGTGGATTGAAGGGCGAAGAAATTCCTCTCTCAGCTCGATTATTTGCTGTTGTGGATGTCTGGGATGGTTTACGTTCCAATCGCCATTACAGAAGCGGTTGGCCTGAAGCAGAGGTTATCCGTTATATTCAAGACCAATCTGGCCGCCATTTTGATCCGCGCGTCGTTGAGGTATTCCTGGATCTCCTCAACCAACAAAACATGACCTCCAGCCCTTGAGAAGTGATATTGCTCCAATTGCTGTTTGAGAAGAAATCAATATATAATGAAGGTCAGGTTTATTCCAATATAAACTGACCTTTTTTATCCCCTACCTTCATTGAGGAAGGAATCATCATTTCAGATGCATATCCGATCGATTGATACCAGCATTTGTCGGGAACGTCGCCGATTTATCTTCTTCCCTTTTGCTCTGTATTACCAAACTCCTCAATGGGTTCCACCAATAATTTCTTCAATGGCGTTAGTGTTAGACCGCGATAAACACCCTTTTTATCAGCATTCCAACGCGGAATTTTTCGTTGCAGAAGATAATGGGCAGGTCGTCGGCCGGTTGGCTGTTTTACACCACAAACCCTATTGCGAATACCATAATGAAGCGACCGCTTTTTTTTACTATTTCGAATCGATCGATGATCAACAGGTAGCCAACGGCCTTTTTTCACACGCCGAAGAATGGGCCCGTCAACAGGGCTGCACGCTCCTATACGGCCCCAGGGGATTTCTGCGGTCTGATTGTGCCGGCCAATTGATCCAGGGCTTCGATTTATTGCCTGCCGTGGGTATTACCTACAATATGCCCTACTACGATCGGTTGATTTCCAATTATGGATTCACCAAAGAAACCGATTATTTATCTGGTATGCTGACCAAAGAACGGCTTCTTCCAAAACGCGTGCATGAAATTGCCGATCGTGTAAAGCAGCGCGGCAATTTTTGGATTAAGTCCTTTAAAAGCATAAAGGAAGTGGAAGCGCTCATACCAAAGATCGAAGCTGTTCACCACGATGCCTTCAAAGATAATTTGGCTTATTACCCATCTACCAGGACCGAGTTTGAGATGCTGGTGAAGAACATCATGGCGATTGCGGATCCGTCTTTGCTCAAGGCGGTGATGAAAGGCGACGAGATTGCCGGATTTATTCTTGCCTACCCCAATATATCAAAGGCGCTTCAGCGAATCAAAGGCCAGCTTTATCCGTTTGGCTGGATCGACCTACTGCTCGAGAAAAAACGCACCAAGGTCATCGATATTGACGGTGTAGGATTGCTGCCAAAATACCAGGGGCTTGGCAACAATGCATTATTGTATGTCGAAATTGAAAAGACGCTGCTTGAACGCGGCAGCAACAGCGTAGAAATTATCCAGGTGGATGAGCGAAATTTCCGTAGCAAGTCGGACATGGAAAACATGGGGGTTATCTTTAATAAAGCACATCGGGTCTATCGAAAACCGATATGACAATTCTTTGAGGAGTCATGGCTGCCACGAATAAAACACAATTCAGCGTTAGTTCAGATAATCAGCCCCGGATACCCCGTTGGATGAGGCTGGTTTACGGTAGCGGTGATTGGGGGCGTGCCAGTTTTAATACCCTGCGCCAAATTTTTTACGCAATTTTCCTGACCGATGTTGTCGGCATTGATCCGCGGCTGGCATCAATTGCAGCTTTGGTTGCGATCATCTGGGATGCAGTTAACGATCCGTTGGTAGGCGCGTTAAGTGATAATGTACGCACCCGCTGGGGACGCAGACGACCGTTCCTGCTGGTCTTTTCCATACCCTTTGCACTCGCTTTTATCCTTATGTGGTGGGCGCCACCTTGGCAATCGCAGATTTTGCTAACGCTCCACGTAACCCTGGCTTATATCGTGAGCGACACCATCCAGACCCTCATCACCGTACCCTATTTATCGCTGACCCCTGAACTTGCCGCTGGATATGACGAGCGCACCTCGTTGACCACGTATCGAATGTTTTTTAACCTGTTGGCATCCTTAGTCACCGCGGTGGCTGCACCCTCCATAATCGACGCAGTAATGAAGGCGGGGTTTTCTTCCCAGCAAGGATACCTGACTGTGGCTGGCATTTTTGGCCTTCTCGCTGTCTTGCCATTTTTGGTTTTATTTGCAGTGGTCAGAGAAAGACAGTCTCCGCCCGCTGTTGCTTTGGAAAACCGAACCTTAAAGCAGACCGTAAAGATATTGTGGAATAACATTCCTTTTCGCTATGCCACAGGCATTTATGTGCTCAATTGGGTGGCATTTGATATCGTCGCGCTGATGCTGCCTTATTTCTTACTCTATTATGTATCCAGCGGCGATATGCTGGCAAAGGTAAATTTGCTCGGCATCAACCTTTCTATTGAATCCGCAATTCTTGGCATTATGCTCTTGACAGCGACACTTGCTTTGCCTTTCTGGAACTGGTTGGCGCATAAGATGAGCAAACGGTCAGCTTATATCATTGGCCTGACCTTTTGGATTGCCGTTGAAATGGCTGTGTTGTTCATTCAGCCCCACCAGACAGGAATCATGCTGTTATTTGCTTTCTTTGCTGGCATCAGCGTTTCCACAGCCCATGTCATGCCAGAAGCGATGTTCCCAGACGTAATCGATTGGGATGAATTGCGCACCAATAATCGCCGTGAAGGTATGTACTACGGCGCAATCAACTTCATGCGGAAAATGAGCAGCGCCATTGCCACCTTCTTGTCCCTTCAGATTCTTGGATGGTTTGGCTACCAGACGCCGCCCGAGGGTGTGTCAGTATTCACACAACCCGAACTGACTGTGTCCGTCATCAGGATCATGACTGGCCCCATCATTGCCGCCTTGCTCATCATTGCAATGTTGATCGCCCGCGCATATCCCCTTTCACGCGCCCGCCAGTTGCGTATCCGCGAACTGTTACAAAAACGGCAGGCTGCTGGGATAGCCTCAAGTGATTAATCAGGAGGAGGATTGGAATGCGTTCCACCACAATCGTATCAACTGAATATCTCGAACAGCATCTTTATGATCCCAACTGGGTGATTGTGGATTGCCGTTTTGACTTAATGAAGCCAACCTGGGGAAGAGAATCTTACACGGCTGCCCACATCCCCGGCGCATTTTTTGCAGATCTCGACCTCGAACTTTCAGGAGCAAAAACCCCTTTGTCAGGCAGGCACCCTTTGCCATCAACAGACAATTGGCGCAGGGTTGTAACAAATTGGGGGATCACACCTGATACGCAGGTTGTTGCATATGATTCAGCGGGGGGAAGTCTGGCAGCAGTGCGGGTTTGGTGGCTTTTGCGGGCTTACGGGCATCAAAATGTGGCGGTGCTTGACGGCGGTTTTCCAAAATGGGAACGCGAAGCCAGGCCGTTAAATGCTGATATTCCTAAAACCCGCCAGGCTGCCGCGTTTACCAATAATTTTGATGCCAGCTATTTGGTAACAACCGACCAACTGGTAAAAATGATTGGCCAACCCGGCATCTTGCTTTTGGATGCCCGTGCTGCCGAACGTTTTCGCGGCGAAGTAGAGCCCATCGATCCAGTTGCCGGCCACATACCAGGGGCCAGGAATCGACCTTCGTCATTGAATCTGAATGCAGATCAGACATTCAAACCCGCCGAACAACTCCTGGCAGAATTTTCTGAATTGCTGCAAGACCATCCATCCGATAGCGTTGTCGCTTATTGTGGTTCAGGTGTGACTGGGATTCACAATCTGTTGGCAATGGAAATTGCCGGTTTGAAAGGTGGCAGGTTATACGCTGGATCGTGGAGTGAGTGGATCCGCGACCCATCTCGACCGATAGAAACTGGAAGTTGAAAAAGACCGGACTGATTTCTCAGTCCGGTTTTTCATCACATAAACATGGCATTGAGTTGATCCAGAGCTTCCCGGCTTGGCCTCAGGCGGCTTTCAGGAAGGCGGTTCAAGGGCTCGTCGACCAGCCCATAACCGTCAAAGAAACTCGGTTCATTCGGATTGATGTAAATCAATCCGGTGATTAATTCATTTTTTCGGCGCGCATCTTCCAACACCATCGCAGCCTGCATTCGGTCAGTCGGATCGTGGTCTTTATCCAGCTTTTTAAGGATGATGGTCGAACCGTCATGCAGTGTCACTTCACGGGATGAGCCTTCCTCGTAATCCTCCACGGTGATTTCTTCTCGAGCTGGCACAAAAGACAACTCATGCAAAGGAATCTCGTGTTCCTTACCAAACGTATATGAATGGATTGAGTTTTCCTGATTGTGGAAGGTTACACACGGGCTGATTACATCCAAAATCGCAATCCCATGATGGCTAAGGGCTGCCTTGAGCAATTCCTTTAGCTGACGCGGATCTCCCGCAAATGAACGGGCGACAAATGTGGCATTTGCGACAAGTGCTTCTGCACAAATATCCACCGGCAGGAATTGATTTACACCTTGCTTCTTTAATTCCAGCCCTTTTTCTGCTGTTGCAGAGAATTGTCCCTTGGTAAGACCGTAGACGCCATTATTTTCAACGATGTATACCATAGGAACATTGCGCCGGATAATATGCTTGAACTGGCCCATGCCAATACTGGCACTATCACCGTCGCCGCTCACGCCGATGCCCTTCAAACTTGTGTCCGCAGCCAAAGCGCCCAATGCCAGCGAGGGCATGCGCCCATGCAGACCATTGAAACCAAATGAGCGGCTTAGGAAGTAGGTGGGGCTTTTGCTCGAACAGCCAATCCCGCTAAACTTGACAACATTCTCAGGGATGACGTTCATTTCATACAAGGCTGCAACAATCTGGCTGGCAATACCATTGTGGCCGCAACCCTGGCAAAGTGTAGAGGCGGCACCGCGGTAATCGCTGCGGGAAAGGCCTACCAGATTAACGTTTGACTGTGAAACAGCTGTCGGGCTCGTCATGATACCTTCTCCTCGTGCGCTTCAATCGCTTCACGCACCCATTTCGCAGTTAGTGCCAACCCGTCCGTGTGCGCCACCTTCACTGTCTTGGTCGCAAATTCAGGGTAGTTGATCATTAGTAACTGGCGAATTTGGCCATCGCGATTCAATTCGACAACATATACCCGCTCGTGATCGCGTAGAAAATCTTCCACTTCTGCATGGAAAGGTATGCTGCGGATCCGTAAAACATCTGTCGCTATACCCTTCTGCTTTAACTGATCGTGAGCTTCCATTACTGCCGGCTCAGCTGAGCCTGTAACAATAATTCCAATATCACACTTGCCATCACTGGTCAGCACAGGAGCAGGTAAGTACTTCGTCGAATTCTGAATCTTCCGGGCAATCCGGTCCAACACGCGCTCCCATACTTCTGGCTCTTCGCTGTACCTTCCAAATTCATCATGCCCAGTTCCGCGTGCAAAATAGGCACTGCGCGGATGTTTATTACCTGCAACGGTGCGATATGGGATCCCGTCGCCGTCGATGTCCAGGTAGCGGCCCCACTCCTTATTCGCGTTCACCAACGCTTCGATGTCCTTTTCCCACAGAACCTTTCCACGGTCCATGGGGCGGTCCGGATATTCAAACTTCTTCGTCATCCACTGATTCATGCCCAGGTCAAGATCGCTCATTACGATAACCGGGGTCTGCAGTCGTTCAGCCACATCCAGCGCCCGCCAGCCAAATTCAAAGCATTCGCTCACCGAGCCTGGGATCAGCATAACAAACTGCGTGTCGCCGTGACCATTGAAATACGCCTGGGTGATATCGCCCTGCTGGGTCCGCGTGGGAAGACCGGTACTCGGCCCAACCCGTTGAACATCCCAGATTACACAGGGTACTTCCGCATAGTAGGCCAAACCCAGGTATTCTGACATCAGGCTGAGGCCGGGGCCTGAAGTGGATGTCATGGAGCGCAAACCTGCCCAACCAGCACCAATTGTCATGCCGATTGCAGCCAGTTCGTCTTCGGATTGAACCACAATGCAGGTAAGTTTTCCTGTCTCCGGGTCTTTCCGCAAAACAGGCAGGTATTCGTTAAGCGACTCAGCCAGGCTGGTTGCCGGTGTGATCGGGTACCATCCCGAGAACTGCAAGCCGCCAAACAGCGCGCCCAGAGCGGCCGCGGTGTTGCCATCCGCCATGATGCAATCGTCGGTCATGCCAGACATGCGCTCAACGCGATATGGATCCTTCTTTTCAAGATTCGCCGCTGCCCATTCTGCAGCCGCTTTGATGACACCAAAGTTGGAATCAACGGCTTTCTTTTTGCCTTTGAAATGGAAATCAAGTGCAGCGTACAATTCTTCCATGCTGATGCCGAGCATATGCCCGACCACCCCGACGTAGACCATGTTTGCAATATAATCGCGCATATTTGGCGCAATCTCTGCATCCTTGATCAACTTCTTCACCGGCATGGGATAAGTGATAATATCCGTGCGCGTGATTTCTTGTTTAATGTCATCCGCATAGAACAGTACGCCGCCAGGAAGGATGTAATCCAGCTCGCGGGAGAAAGACGCAGGATTCATAGCGATGACAATATCATCTTTTTCCAGGCGGGCCAGGTAGCCATCCTTGCTCAGGCGAATGGTGTACCAGGTTGGTAAACCCTGGATATTGGATGGAAAAATATTTTTTCCAGATACTGGAATTCCCATGCGAAAAAGCGCACGCAGCAGCAGATTGTTGGCAGTAGCGCTGCCGGATCCGTTGACCGTGCTGATTGTGATGCAGAAATCGTTCACGATCGGGCTCGCCTTTGTGTCCGCTCCGATCACATGGGAAGGAGATTCATCAGACATTGTAGCTCCTCAGGAGTTAGTAATGTAAAACACTGATCGTCACTCAAATTTCTGGCTGGAGAGCGTCCGAGATCTTTGAAAGATCAAATCGGTATGCTCAACCAGTGCTTGATAACCCGCAACAAAATTACCCGATATGATCGAATCCACCATTCGCTGGTGATATGACCAGACCCGTTCCAGGTAATTTAAGTCCGTATAAATATCCAGTCCAACTGCTTCATAGATTTCCCAATATGCTTCCAGGATACCCATGACAAAGGGATTATTCAATCGGCGGTAAATTGAAAGGTGTAATTCGCGATGCTCGGTATGCGGAATTTGGACATGCGATCCGTGTAACTTTTCCTGCGCACTCTTGACCAACCCGCGCAGATAATCATGATCTTCGGATGTGAGCAAAACAACCGCCTGATACCAGTAGGCCATCTCAACATGATTCCGCAAATCCGAGAAAGATCGAAAATGCCGATCATCGGTTCGAACTGCATATGCCAGGCTGTTGATTACAGCGGGCGAGAAGGTGTACGGCAGCCGCCGTATACCGGTCTTTGGCCGGACTTCCACCAGGCCAAAGGTTCGCGCAACCTCAAGCTGCTCACGCAAGCTCGCAACACTGATTCCAAGCTCCTGGCTTAGCTCTGTCAACGGCGGGAGTCGATCGGTATCCGAATTCCCGCAGGAAGCCAGATATTTCATGAACTCAGAAATTTGATCTAAAGAAGCTCGATCTCGCAGCATAATTTCAGCTCTATTAATCAGATTATTAATACGAAATCATTCTAACAAAACCTAAAAGATAAGTCAAGCGCGGTTAATCATGCTTACACCGTGCCCATCATCCATTATTCATCATATGATTAGGAAATTGTCGGTGAAAAATACTGTGGTAGTGATGCCAATGATTTGCCCAATCCGGTGCCGTGCCAGGTGATCAACCGGCCGTCCACAAGATGGACCCGGCCATTTTTCACAGCGGGCGTGTCAGCAAATATCCGAAGGATTGTCCTTTTCTGCTCCTCACCAAACGGATATGGCTCATCAGGCAGAAGGATCACCTCAGGCTTTGCAGCACGAATCTCATCTTCGCAAACCACCGGGTAACGGACATCCCGATCACCGCTTTCCTCTGCGAATTCAGCACCCCAATTTGCAGCCAAAGGATACCGCCGCTGGTGTTGAGCAAACAGGTTTTTTCCACCACAAACATTTAGAAGATCACTGCAATAGGTATCACCATTGAATGTCATCCACCAGAGCCGATGATCGTCCTCCTGGCCCTGCCAGATTGGACAAAAATAGGGTGTCAGCGGCATATCTGCCAGGGCAAGTCTGATGAATTGAAGACTGTCTTCCAGCAATCTCAATTGCAACGTAGCACTCTTGCTGGGGAAGACATTCACCAGCATCCAGAGGTCATCCAAACTTTCCCTTACTGTTTTTGGGAAGGTCAACCAGACAACTAAACCAGCCTGTCCCAATCGCTCGATCAAATCACGGGAATTCTCTTCTTGATTGGCAATCACCAAGTCAGGCAACAGGTTGATAATATCCTCAAACCTCGCATCCTTAGGTCCCCCTACCCTTGCCGGGATCGACGAAACAGCAGAAGGCACGGTGCAATAATCCGTGATGCCAACCAGTGTGCTGCCAAATCCGAGATCAACAAGGCTGGCAGTCATCGATGGAACCAGGCTGACGATTCTTTTTGGCGTTTTGGCAAAGTTGGGCAAACGCCGATGCATGATTAATCCTGCAATGTGTCCTGAAGAAATGTAAACGCTGAAGCAGCAAGCAATGCCGAAGCATTTGTCAAAGCGGTTTCGTCAAAATCGAACCGGGGGTGATGATGGCCAAAAGTTAATCCCTTCACCGGGTTGGCAGAGCCGACAAATATAAAACAACTTCGCCGGTCTCGCATAAAAAACGCCATATCTTCAGAGCCAGTAGTTCGAAAATCAGTATCAAGCTGCGCTGAAGGCAGAATCTTGGGTACCAGGTTTTGTATGTGTTCTGTAACCCAGGGATCGTTTATTACCGCCGGCGTCAAACTTTGGATAGTCAAATCACCGTTGCATTCCATCGCCTGGCAAATCAACTCCACCTGCTGCTGCATGCGGGCTACGATGCGCTCACGGGTGGTAGTGTTATAGGTGCGGATTGTGCCAGCCATTTCGACATGCGAAGGAATAACGTTATAGGTTTCGCCACCGTGAATGCGGGTGACGCTGAGAACAGCTGTTTCCATGGGCGGTACGTTGCGGGAAACAATTCCTTGAAACGCATTAATCAGTACAGCGGCAGCCAAGACAGGATCGTGTGAGGTTTCAGGCATGCCGCCGTGACCGCCTTTACCGCTGATCAACACATTGAAAAAATCCGCACCTGCCATCACCGGCCCAGCGGTCACACCTAACCATCCCAAAGGTCGTTCATTCCATAGGTGTGCAGCCAGGCAGTAATCGGGCTCAGGGCTGCGTAAGACCCCATCCGCAATCATCCGCTCCGCTCCACCCAATCCCTCTTCAGCAGGTTGAAAAACAAATTTTACAGTACCTGCAATCTCGCTGCGGTGGGCGTGCAAAATGCGCGCTACCGTGAGCCCAATGGCTACATGTCCATCATGACCGCACGCATGCATAACGCCTGGATTCTTTGAGGCGTACTCCGCTCCAGTTTCCTCCTGAACGGGCAGCGCATCCATGTCGAAGCGAAGTAAAACAACCGGTCCTGGTCGATCACCCCCCAGAAGAGCGACAACACCTGTTCCGCCAACCTCAATGGTGACATCCAGACCCAATTTCCTTAACTCCTCGGCAACAATGCCCGCAGTACGGACTTCTTGAAAACCAAGCTCAGGATTTTGATGCAAGTCGCGCCGGATGTCGCGGCTGTATGAAAACAGATCATTGGCTTCAGCCAGGAAACGGTTAGGTGAAGTGTTCATCGTAAGAATATAATCCTTTTAAAATGTTCTTCATAACGAGGATTTTCGTTTGTGCTATCCAATGTCCGCCGGCGACGTTGCCGCTCCTCCAGCTTGGCGTGATCAGAGATCTGACTATCGTGTTCATGCAATGCCTGCAGCTTGATTGGCCAATAGGGGGTGACATCAATTACTGTATTTGGCTGCGCAGTTAACGCCAGCCACACTTCCTTAACCGCATGAGGGTACAGGCCTTCTTCCAACAGCTCAGGGAAGAACATTGGGTTTCCTGCGCCAGGAAAAACAGCATCCACGACAATCTGACCTGCTGCACGGTGATCAGGGTGATTAATGCTATTTTCAGTGGGGAAAAGATTCTGAGGGTCGCAGGTCACCAGAATATCCGGTCGCACCTCACGGATCACCCGCGTGATTGCACGGCGCGCATCCAGCCCAGGCACAAGGCAGCCATCCATAAAATCCAGGAAACGGACGCTTTCCACCCCCAATTTTTCAGCCGCTGCACGTTGCTCTTTCTCTCGACGGATTGACAGTTGGATCGAATCAACACCTGGATCGCTCGCACCCTTGTCGCCGCGGGTCATCAAACAATAGCTAACCCGGTGGCCAGCATGGGTCCACCGGGCAATTGTGCCACCCAGAAAAAATTCCGGATCATCCGGGTGTGCAAGTATGATCAGGATCGATTGCGGTCCCTCCCAACCTTCGGAGAATTCGCTCATTCCTTATTGGTTTCTCCGTTCTTGCCGCAGTTGCACCCCTCGCCATTCGGCCCATTGCACGGATTTTGAGCTTTCTTTTGGAAATTCTCCAGTTCCTCGGCCGGCTGGATATCGCTCTTTGGGAACTCGCGATAGCCAACTTCTGGCAATTCGACCAGTACAGCTTCCCGTAGTGGGTAAACGTCCACCACTTTCCCTTCACCCAGAGGAGTGATAACCCGTTTGTTCTTCTTGGGCAATTCCTGCCGGGCAGCCACATATTGACTGTACTCATAGATCAAACAACAGCGTAAGCGGCCGCACATCCCGGTGATCTCCGACGGGGTCAGGGAAATTCCCTGTTCCTTCGCCATGCGAATGGATATGGAACTGAAATCAGTTAAGAACTTGGTGCAGCAACGCGTTTCCAGACCACAGGCTCCCATACCGCCAATGATTTTTGCCACATCCCGTGGGCCGATCTGGCGCATTTCAACCTGCGAAGGGTTGTACATACGCTGCATATCCTGCCGCAGCGATTTCAGATCAACCTTTTCTTCGCTTTCGGTACTGAAGAGAATTGAGAGCCGTGATCCGTCGAAACTGTACTCGGCAGCGACGATCTTGACGCCTTCCAACCGCAACTCTGCGGCTCGCGACCTGCAGGAAACCAACACTTCGACTTCGCGCTGCTGCCACATCTGGCGAAGCAGCAAGTCGCGGGGTGTCGCTCGGCGGTCGACTTCCTTCCAAACGCCCTCTGGAGGAGAAGTCGGTTCCGAAACCAATTGAGCAATCTCGCCCAATTGCCAACCGCGGCTGGTTTCAACAACAACAACATCACCCACTTGAAGATCCTGCAACCGTCGGGCATCAAAGTGATAGATTTTTCCGACCTTTGAGAACCTGACACCTACAACAAAGGGTTGAGCAGGGATGTCCATCAGTTAACCCACTATATTGATCGTAACAGCCGGCTGATTCTGGAACGCATTCACAGATAAGCGAGCTGCCAATTGTTGAGCCAACAATCGCAACGCTTTAGCAGGCGCGGATTGCGGATCGGATACGATTACTGGCTTGCCTTCGTCGCCACCTTTTCGTACGGCAGGGTCAATTGGGATGGCACCCAGAAAAGGAACACCTTCATTTTGGGCTAATAGCTCACCACCCCCGCGTCCAAATATCTCCATTCGGGTGCCATCTGGCATTTCAAGGTAACTCATGTTTTCAATCACGCCAAGAATCGGCACATTCAATTCATTAAACATTGCCAGACCGCGCGCAGCATCTTCCACCGATACCATTTGCGGCAGCGTAACAATAACACCCCCGCTGAGCGGCAAACTTTGTGCCAGGCTCAACTGCGCATCCCCCGTGCCTGGGGGCATATCGATGATCAGGTAATCCAACTCACCCCAGGCAACATCGCTCAGGAATTGACGAATCGCCGAGTGAAGCATTGGGCCGCGCCAGATGAGGGGCTTGCCCGGCGGGACGAGGAAACCAATCGACATCATTTTTACGCCGTATGTTTCGGCAGGTGTCAATTTGCCGTCGTCAAAAGGCGGAAGACGGTCCACCCCCATCATTGTCGGCACATTCGGCCCGTAAATATCTGCATCCAGCAAACCAACCCTGGCACCGGTTTCTGCCAAAGCAACTGCCAGGTTAACCGCAACAGTTGATTTTCCCACGCCGCCCTTACCAGAGGCAATTGCAACTGCATTTTTCACCGGCAGGCTCATTAACCCGCGCGGTTTTCCATCCGAAAGCACGTTGGATCCCATGTGAATGTCCACCTGGGTTACCCCGGGTACCGCCATGACAGCGGCGCGTGCTTCACTTTCAATTTTGGTTCGTAGCGGACATGCCGGTGTGGTTAACACAATCTCAAAAGATACTTTAGTATCTTCAATGACCAAATCCTGAATCATATTCAGGGTGACCAGATCTTTGTGCAGTTCTGGCTCCTGAACTTTGCTCAAGGCTCCCAGAACAGCCTCAGAGGTGACTGCCATAATGAATTCCTTTCTACCAATAATTCTACTCGAAGTTGGAACTTTCGTTAACCTTTCCTCGAATGGTTCTCCAGATCAGTCAAGTACTGTTGATATTGGTCCACCAGGTCTTGATCCGTTCCGCGGAAACGGCGTATCGTTTGCCGGGCACATTGTGTGCAGCCGCGCATTGCCCGGAATGAATCAGAATTGCAGGCAACGCAACCACCCATCTTGACCATCATTAAGACAAAAGCTGACTGTTTTTGCAAATCAGCCTGTTCATTGGTAACATCATCAATTAGCTGAGCCCAAAGCTCGCCCCTCGCGTTCTTGAGACTGGATGCCACCCGCATGGGGAACATCAATTCAGTATCCGAATTGTACATAAACACACCTGCTCTATGCCTTCGGTTTTGCCTTTTCAGCCTTGGCGGCAGCCTCACAGGCTGCATTTGCGGGCCGAATACGTTCGTAATAGGATGCGGGTTTCATCAGCTTTTCCAGATTGAAGAGATGAGCTTCACCGCGCGTATAGCTTGCTAACTCAAAATCATGATCCATTTTAATGGCGTCAAACGGGCAATACTCCGCGCAGAATCCGCAGTTCATACAAATATCAATATCAATGTAATATTCCAGCGGGTGAGGACTGGGTTTCCCGGTGTTCGGATCAGTAGCTCGATAAATCCAAATGCACTGGGGCGGACAAACTTTCGCGCAGATACCACAGGCGGTGCAGCGTAAATTCTTCTCACCGTTTTCACCCTCGTCGTAGACCAGGAAGGGTAGCACCCGAAATTCCTCGGGAAGCGGCAATGATTCTTCAGGATACTGAATTGTAAATATCCCCTCTGTATCCGCTTGCCGGCGCGACTCAATCCCTTCTGCGGTGCGGTACCGTTTCTTCCCATTTACCAGGTCAACGATGTAGGTTTGGAAGAAATGACCCATCGTAACGCCGAGGCTGCTCATAACGCCAAAACGTTTTCCAAAGTTTTTCATGCTTTCCTCCGCGTCTTTTTACCGGTCTACTTCACCCAAAACAATGTCTATTGCGCCCAGGATGACCACGACATCAGCCACCTTTTCTCCACGAGCCATGGGTGCCAGGGACGTCAGGTTGATAAACGTTGGCGCCCTGACATGATACCGTTCGGGATTGGGTTTACCGCTCGAAACAATGTAAAAGCCCAATTCACCTTTTGGGCCTTCCACGCGACCGTAGGATTCTCCAGCAGGAACACGAACCTGGTATGCAGGTTTGCCAGCCAGAATCGGTCCAGATGGGATATCGCGCAGCAATTGCTTAATAATCCGAATGCTTTGCTTGATTTCTTCCACCCGGACAAGATACCGGTCATAGATATCCCCGTGAATACCGGTAACCACGTCGAACTCCAGACGATCATAAATACTATAAGGGTCAGCCCGTCGAACATCATAAGGAACCCCTGATGCGCGCAGAACCGGTCCCGCCGTCGAAAGTGCAATTGCCTGATCAGCAGTAAGCACGCCAACACCTTCACACCGCGTTCGCAAGATCTCATTGTTGGTCAAATACGTGTCAAATTGCTCAAGCTTCCGTGGTATGCGGTCATAAACAAGTTTATGGATCTTTTTCAGCACCTCGTCTGAAACATCACGCACAACACCTCCAAACCGGAAGTAATTGCACATCATTCGTGAGCCAGACACCTCTTCAAAAATATCCAGGATCAATTCACGCTCTTCAATTGCGTACAATGAAGCGGTGAAATAAACGCCCAGATCATTCAGCAGAAAACCGGTCGCAAAGAAGTGATTCATAATGCGTGTGAGTTCCGCCATCATGACCCGGATGTATTCTGCCCGTTCAGGCACCTGAACGCCCATCAGTTTTTCAACCGCAAGAGCATATGCGAAATTCGTGCTCATCGACGCCGTGTAATCGAGCCGGTCCGTGAATGGCATATTTTGCAGGAAGGTGTTCCGCTCGGCAATTTTCTCATGATTGCGGTGCAAATAACCCATCACAGGCTTAAGGTCGACTATCTTCTCCCCTTGAAGTGAAACCACCATGCGAAACACACCGTGAGTGGACGGGTGCTGCGGCCCCATGTTCACAACCAGCTCGTCGGTTTTGAATTCCTCGCCATGCGAAACTCGTTGCAAGCCCGAATACAAAAGCGTTTCCGCCTCCGGCACCCAGCTTTCCGGGTCAAATCCTTCTGGGTACTGGACATTATCGTTATACGGATTGCGGTCATCCGCATTGACTGGTTTTCCCTCCGGCCAGCGGCTTTTAAACGGTTTTACATCCTCTTCATAGAAGGGCTCTTTCCAATCCTTTCGAAGCGGGTGGCCCGCAAAGCCTTCCCACATCAGGATTCTGCGCAAATCAGGATGACCTTCAAACCGCACCCCCATCAAATCCCAGACTTCGCGTTCTTGAAACTCAGCACCGGGATACAGGCCAACCAGGGAGGGAACGACCGCATCATCGCGTGCCACCTGGACCTTAAAAACAAGCGCCGGACCGCCTATTGTTTTATAGGCGTAATACACAACATCGAATTTTCCTTCGGCAATATAATCAGCCGCAGTAACCATCGATAGATAATCAAATCCAAAATCATCGCGCATGGTGCGCGCAAATTCTAGCAAATGCTCGCGCTCAACGATAAAACCTGTGTAACCCGGGCGTTCATCCTTTTTTAGCCATCCGGAGGGGAAATGCTCCACCAGGTTATCCAACGGATTCACCAAGACCGCTTCAGTCATTTTGCTCCTCCTTGGCAGGTAGTTCGCCATCTTGAGAGGCTTCAACCGCAGATGCTGTTTCTGCCTTAAGGTCTGCAACAGGCCGCGATTTCTCACGAATCAAAGCAATTTTCCGAAGATCGATTAAGTCCGGACCCAAAACAGGCACGGGTATCGCTTCTCCCGGACCTTTTTTGTACCAAGAGACCTCTTTTAGCGATTGGCTTTCGATCTTCTTCTGCAGAGTCATCAAGCCATGCAGCAGCGCTTGCGGAGTTGGCGGGCATCCGGGTATGTATACATCGACCGGTATAAATTTATCTACACCTGCCACTACATTGTAGCCTTCTTTAAAAGGCCCCCCACTGGATGCACACGCTCCCATCGCGATGACGTACTTGGGTTCTGGCATCTGATTGTACAAGCGAACGATCTGCGGGATCATTTTCTTGGTCACTGTGCCCGATACCAGCATCACATCGCTTTGGCGCGGACTGGGGCGCATCACTTCCATACCAAACCGCGCCAGATCATAGCGGCTGGCAGCCGCCGCAATCATTTCGATGGCACAGCATGCCAGTCCAAACATCATCGGCCAGACGGAGTTCTTCCGGCTCCAGTTATAAATGCGATCCAAGGTCGTCAATGCAACCTGGTTTTGCATCTCTGGCGGGATATCGAAATCCGGCTTGGATAAACCTTCTGGGCTCATATTGCACCTTTTTAGGGAATGGGAATGCAAATCGGCTTTCTTACTCTGAATACTCTTATTGTACCGCTGAGACAGTTAGTGTCAATAAAGAATTAAGATAATATAATTTTGCTTAATTCCATGGATAGAGTACAATTGATGCATGACTGTCACAACTCGTGATCGGATTTTGGAAAACCTCCGGCAATTACAGACTGCCACGGTTAGCGAGCTCTCTCGACATTTACACACCACTCCTGCTAACATTCGCTATCATCAAGAGTCTCTCCTTGCTGATGGTCTTATCGAACCCCTACCTCCCAATCCAGAGAATTCAGGTCGCGGCCGGCCTGCAAAACAATTCCGGCTAAGCCCAAAAACCAAGCCGGATGATTTTGCCCAACTTGGGAACGACTTGCTTTCAACGCTGCTCTTGACGTCCTTGCCAGAGGATCCAATAGAAAGGTTGCGCCTGGTCGCCATCGAGCGAATTAAGGGTTTACATCTTGAGGGGTCTGCTACGCAACAGATGACCCAGGCAGTCGAGTTTCTCAATCATCATGCCTATCAGGCACATTGGGAAGCTCGCCGAATGGGGCCCGAAATTCGACTCAGCAATTGTCCCTATTACTCGATCCTGGCTGACCACCCTGAAATGTGTGAAATCGACCGACTAATGCTCGAGGCCATGTTAGTGGCGCAGGCAACCATCTTAGAAAGCGTCAGATCTGATGGCCAATCATCGCGGGGTTGTCTTATCGCATTGAAGTTCCAGACACCTGTCACCCACGCACCAACAAAGAAAGCCTGACAATGTTTCGAACCCAAAGCATATCCCTTAACCGGCTTGAAGCGGATGTCGTTTTGCTGCTGACCGCTGCAATATGGGGAGGCGGCTTTGCTGCGCAGCGGATTGCGGCACAACACCTTGGCCCTCTAATGATCAATGGACTTCGTTTTCTCTTAGCCGCAGCGTTTCTGATGCCGCTGGTCCATTTCCGGCCAAAAATTCCAAAGGCTAGTCTGCCTGGCGTCATCCTTGCTGGTTTATGCTTGACCCTGGCCTCCAACCTGCAACAGCTCGGTTTGCGCTACACAACCGCCGGGAATGCAGGCTTCATCACCAGCCTGTACGTGATCCTCGTGCCATTTTTCTTATCGGTTTTTTGGCGGGAATCTATCCGCTGGTACAGTTTCCTGGCAGCAGCCATTGCAGTGGCAGGCATGTTCTTGATCAACACCGGAGGAATGCTACAAATATCAATTGGTGATTTGTATGAACTGGCAGGAGCTGTTTTTTGGGCGCTGCATGTAATCATTATCGGGATCACTGTACGTCAAATGGATGTTCTCTCGTTTTCAATCGGTCAATTTGCGTTTTGTGGTATAGTGAACTTGCTGTCTAGTTTGTTTATCGAAACCACGCAGACATCCGACATCCTTCTTGCCAAATGGGCATTGCTCTATGCCGGAATCATTTCCGGCGGAATCGGCTACACGTTGCAGGCCTTCGGGCAAAAATTCTCTCCATCCAGCGATGCTGCATTGATTTTAAGTCTGGAAGCCGTTTTTGCAGCCCTGTTTGGCTATTTCTTTCTTAAAGAGATGTCTACCGCAACACAGATATTGGGATATGCCCTCATGATGATTGCGATCCTTTTTGCACAACTCATGCGGTCAGGCAAAACCTGGCGAGCCGTAGAGCATTCAAATTAACTTTTAGGATACCAGGCAATGAAGTGGTGGCGGCATCCCGCTGTACGCATTAGTTTTTTATATTTATTTTTCTCCGTCCTTTGGATCCTATTTTCGGACCGTTTGCTCGGAATGATGGTAAAAGATCCAGACAAAATTATAGAACTATCAATTTATAAAGGCTGGGGCTTTGTATTCTTATCCTCGTTGTTGTTGCTAAGTGCCCTGATGAGAGAATTTAATATCCGGCAGCAGCGTGAGCGTGATGTTAATGCAATTGCCCACCTGGCCACAGCTACGCGCTTTTCCATGACTCGCGACGATCTGTTGCCAGACATTCTCGATGAAATTGTCAGCATCACTCAGGCTGATACGGCTGCAATAATCCTCTTTGATCCAAACAGCAATGATTTTGAAGTGGCGCTTGCAAAAGACAATTGTCCATATATCACTGGAACAAGGATTCCGCCAAATCACGTCATTGGCAGGGTGTTTGAAACCGGCAAACCTTACCTCAACAACCAGGCAAACCGCGATCCGTTGGTTTACCAATCAGAACGTTTCACTAATCTTAACGCAATGGCTGTTGCTCCGCTTGTCGTCCAACAGCATAAACTGGGGGCGATTCTGGTTGCAAAAAACGGCCGTCTAGATCAGACCAATTTTCAATTGCTATTATCCATAGCAGATTTCGCAGCCAGCGCAATATACCGGCTTACGCTTTACGATCAGACTTTGCAACGCGTGCAACAGCTTTCTACCTTACGCTCGATCGATTTAGCAATTACAGCCAATCTCGATCTTGTATCCATATTGAACATCCTTGTCGAAGAAGTGTTGAAGATAAAGGGTATTAGTGCCGCATGTGTCCTGATGCCCGTCAATCAAAAGGGGCTGCTTCACTTTCGGGCCGGCAAAGGGTTTTCAACAGACCTGGTAAATAAAGCAGTCATTCCTGCGGATGATTACCGTATGAGCAGCCAGTTCCCATCCAGGTTCACCATCACTGTTTCCGAGTTGCAGAGCACCCCCACTTCCTCGCGGTATAACCTGGGCATAGCGGAAGGTTTTTCAGTCTATCATGCCATTCCCCTGGTATCAAAAAATCAGGTGACAGGCGTGCTGGAAATCTATCAAAAAGAAGCTGTGCCGTTAAGCGTCGAAGTGATGGATTTCCTAGAATCCCTCGCGACCCAGGCTGCAATCGCGATCGACATCGCTACATTAATTGAGGATTTGCAATCCAGCAACCTCGAGTTGACAGCCGCTTACGATTCGACCATCGAGGGGTGGTCGCGCGCATTGGATTTACGCGATAAGGAAACAGAAGGTCACACGCAGCGCGTGACCGAAATGGCTCTTCACCTTGCCCGAGCAGTTGGAATGAGTGAAGAAGAATTAGTGCATGTTTATCGGGGGGCATTGATGCACGACATCGGAAAAATGGGAATCCCTGATAGCATTCTGCTCAAACCTGCGCCATTAACAGCAGAAGAAATTGAGCTCATGAAGATGCACCCGATTTACGCATATCATCTCCTCAGACCGATCCGATTCCTGCACCCGGCGTTGGATATTCCCTATTGTCACCATGAAAGGTGGGATGGTAGCGGCTACCCGCGGGGATTGAAAGGCGCACAAATTCCGCTTGCTGCGCGTGTGTTTGCTGTGGTCGATGTTTGGGATGCGCTGGTTTCAGACAGGCCATATTCGTCAAGTTGGCAAAAAGAAGATGCCATACAATACATCAAGGATTACTCTGGGGTATATTTTGATCCCGACATCGTAAAAGTATTTCTAGAAATGATGGAATAGAAAAGGATAAAAGAAATCAAGTGGAAGACCGGATCCGAGATTACAAGGGTAAAAACATCATTGTGAGCTACAGCCCTCGGCGCTGCGTTCATGCAGGCGAGTGCACCGCCCGGCTCGCCAGGGTTTTTGATACCTCCCGGCACCCATGGGTAAAGCCGGATGATGCTGATGCACAAGAGATTGCAGAAGTTGTGATGCGCTGTCCAACCGGCGCATTGCATTTCACGCGACTGGATGGAGGCGGTCCGGAACAAATTCCTGACCACAACGAAATTACGCTGGTCGCCGATGGCCCACTTTACTTATCTGGCGATATTGAATTGATCGCACCAGACGGTTCGCTTTACCTCAAAGATACACGCGTTGCCTTGTGCCGTTGCGGTGAATCCAAATTCAATCCATTTTGCGATGAAACGCACACCCAGGCAGGTTTCAAAGATTTCGGCCAGCTTTGCGACCCGCAAATCTTCCTGGTGCCGCGCTTCACGCAATCAGCTAACCAAGCGCTCAGGGTGCGTTTCTACCCCAACGATTCCTACTTGATCGAGGGACCTTTTACGTTGGTCGGCGCCAATGGCACACAGGTAGAACAGGCTGAAAGCGGTTCGTTCTGCAGTTGCGGCGCTTCTACAGCCAAGCCATTCTGTGACGGTTCCCACATGGATCATACGTCTTAGCCGCAGATTATCTTTGTTGATCAAAAAAAACTCCCCGGCATTCTGCCAGGGAGTGGTCTTGCACTCGATCGGCGTATTATTCCACGGTCACGCTCTTTGCAAGGTTGCGCGGCTGATCCACATCCAAACCGCGCAAAGAGGCGATATGATAGGCAAACAACTGCAATGGGATGACGGTCACTACCGGTGACAACATCCACGGTGTTTCCGGCACCCAAAAAACGTGGTCAGCTAATGCGGCAACGCGGTCGTCGCCCTCTGTCGCCACAACAATCACACCACCTCCACGCGCTTTGGCTTGCTCAATTTGACTGATCATCTTGTCGTACCAGGGGTCGCGCGGCGCAATCGCCAACACAGGCATATCGCGATCCACCAGTGCAATCGGTCCATGCTTCATTTCACCAGCGGGATAGCCTTCTGCATGGATATACGAAATTTCTTTAAGCTTTAGAGCGCCTTCAAAGGCAATTGGCATGTTAATCCCGCGCCCCAGGTAAAGCATGTTTCGGATATATTTCATCTCGCGCGCTACGCGGATCACTTCATCTTCTCGATCCAGGCAGTGCCCGACCAAATCTGGGATCAGGCGCAGGTCTGCAACCAATCTTCGTCTTTCTTCCGTCGAAATGGTTCCGCGCAGGTCGGCCAACAACACAGCCAACATGTACAGATCGACCAATGGAGCTGTGAACGCTTTGGTGGATGCAACGCCAATTTCCGGGCCAGATTGCATCGAGATGTAGCCATCTGCGATGCGCATGGCCTGTGAGCCAATTGCATTGACGATCGACCATAGAGTCGCACCACGCCGCCGGCATTCATCCATGGCAGCCAGGGTATCGGCCGTCTCGCCAGATTGGGACACAGCCAGCACAACTGTGTTTTCATCGATGATCGGATCAGAATAACGCAATTCAGATGCGATGATCGTTTCAACTGGTATGCGGGCAATGCGTTCGATTAACACCTCGCCGACCTGACCGGCATACGCAGCCGTTCCGCAGGCTGTGATGATGATTTTGCTAATTTTTTGGGCTTTCTCCTGCGACAAATTGAGATGTGGCAGGCGCACCTTGCCCTCATCGAAATTAACCCGCCCGGCAAGCGTATCGGTCAAAGATCGCACTTGTTCGTGGATCTCTTTTTGCATGAAGTGACGGTATTCGCCTTTTTCTGCAGCGATCGGATCCCAGGCGATGGTGTGGATTTCAGGCTGGAACGGTTTGCCATCCAGAGTTTGCACTTTGACCGTTGACGAAGTGATCACAGCCATCTGGCGTGACTCAAGGAAAATGACCCTGCGAGTGTGCTCCAGAATGGCCGGGATATCCGAGGCAACAAAATTCTCGTTCTCGCCCAAACCAACCACTACACCTCCTGCGTTGCCAATTCGCGCGGCAACAATTTTATCGGGTTCCCGCGAGGAGAATGCAACCACCCCATGCGCACCTTTGAGCAATTGAAGGGAAGCCCGCATGCCTTCCTCCAGGCCGCTGCCAGAAGCCATGAAATGCTCAATCAGGTGCACAATTACCTCGGTATCGGTATCCGAATTGAATTTAACCCCTTCTGCAATCAAATCTTCGCGCAATTCAAGGAAGTTCTCGACAATCCCATTGTGCACCACAACTACTTCACCCGTCGAGCCAACATGCGGATGTGCGTTTCGCGCATTCGGTTCTCCGTGGGTCGCCCACCGCGTGTGTCCAATGCCAATATTCCCTTCCACTGGTTGGTTGGCGACCAGGCTCACCAGATGGTCCAACTTCCCGGCATCACGACGAATGTGGATCTTGCCTTCCTGTTGAACCGCAAGTCCGGCTGAATCATAACCGCGGTACTCCAGGCGGCGAAGTCCATTCAGAATAATTGGCGTAGCGTTCCTATTTCCAATGTAGCCAACAATGCCACACATTCATCCTCCAATGTGTACGTGCAGAGTTGAGCGCAAATAATCAATTTTGCGCACAACCACTGAGATGGTGCGGCATTACCGCACCAATTGATTCTACAAAGCTTTTCAGTATATTCCATTAAGGGAAAGGTTCGGGTAGATAGTTACCCCAAAGGCTTCCGCTGATCTGTCGATTTTCCTGGACTCCAGGCGCATAACCTGTTCTGTCCAGTTAACCCTGCCCTGCGGCAGGGAACCTTTGTCCTCGTCACTCCGTCTTTTGCCCCCAGTAAGCCGGAGCCTTGCGCTTTTCTTTCCCAAATGCCGTTTGGTTGCTGCGTCACCTCCTGTGCATTATTCCGATTATAACGAATGGTCCTACTTCAGTCAAACATATCTGTCCATTTTTGAATCAGTCTTTGATAAAATGAGTAAAGGTTGATAAGAGAATAGGCATAGGAGGATGGATATGTTTTTGATTGCAGAGTTGAAAACGCAAGAGGGGCAGTTGGTCGCTGTCCTGACGGTTCCGCCTAAGGACTTCAAAACTGGCTCAAAAGGTTTTTACGGTAATTCAAAAGCGGAAATCGATGGCAAACGGTATCAGATCCAAATCCAGATTGTCGAGATTGGATCCAAGAAGAAAACCGAGGACTCTGATTAAACAAACCGGCCTTCTCGCTCGTCGGGAGAAGGCCGGTTGGTATTGCAAAACGATTAGGAATTTTTGGCAATCAACGCAACAACGTCAGGAAAGTCAATCCCCAGGCGGCGCACGGTCTCCAGCGTGGGAATGCCGTTGGATGACCATCCGCGGCGCTGGTAAACAGCATCCACCAAGAGATCATACTGCTTTTCCTTATACGCTCTTAAGGCCGCCATCTTCTCTTCGGTGGTCTTCCCGGTGGGGTCAAAACCAACCAGCTCACGCAATTGGCCGTCATAACGATCCGCCCGCGATTCATATTCAGCTTTGGTTGCCGGGCCCATAAGACGATACGGCGGGTAATCCCATTGGCGGGTGCCAAAGCCCATGCGCAGGTTGAACAATCTTTGCAGGTTATAAACCCGTTCGGATGCCAGGATGATCTCGTCAATTGTGATCGGATTCCCGGTGACACCTTCGTACAACCAGGTGTAGTTCTCCACATGCTCGGGAACCTTTGCAGGTTCCTTGGCGGTTTTATTGCTCTCCGGGATGATGTCGTTCCAGGGCAGCTTGCACAGGCCGTGCAAGCTGAACCAGGTGCGCCACATTGGGAAGTAATGCAGCGCTTCAGCCTTGGCTTCAAAGGTCGGGAGCTGCTTGTGTACCAGTTCCATAAAGGTTAACCAGGCTTCATCATGCTGGGCACCCTTCGAAGCCAACGCATAACCACCTTGCTGGGCCAGCGATTCTTTGGACATGTATTCGGAGATCTCCATGCCCTTCACTTCCATAGCAATATCCTGCATGAGCGCCGGATCAGCGCCATACTTTTCGACGAAAAGTTTCTTCATCGATCGCACGCCTTGCCCAACCACCACACCAAAGCCATCGCCGCGTGCCATCTGATGCAGCAGTTCAAGAGCCACATCGGCATTCCCCCAGGTCAAGGCCAATCCGCCGGTAATATCGCTGTTAAGGATACCGTATTCATAGCATTCCATGGCAAAAGCGATTGAATCACCGACTGAAATGGTATCGATTCCATACGTGTCGCAGTAGAAGTTCAACTCCAGCACGTCCTGTGGATTATAAATGGCCAGGTTCGTGGATAGCGCACCCAGGGTTTCGTATTCTGGGCCATCTACAAAAACAACATCCCCTTTATAGGGTCCTGTGCGCAGGTGGACGTGGGGTACGCCGTGAGCGCAGGCCATGGTGCAACCATACCAACAGCCGTCAGGCCCTCGGCGGTCATACATCGCCCTCCATACTTCAGCGGCTACCTGGGATGCTCTTGGATCAGCTCCGTAACGGAAGTTCTCACACGGTAACAGGTCGAAGCGGTTCATGATTTCGATCAGGTAGGGCGTTCCATTACCGCGCATGTCATTTTGCGAGGCATCAAAGCGTGCGATCTCAGCATTAATTCGCGCGCCTGCCTTACGGACCAGCTCGGGCTTGGCACAACCATTGGCATCCCCGCTCATTTCCGTGAAGCGCACCACTACAGCTTTGATCTTCTTATCGCGCAGGACGGTTCCTGCGCCACCGCGTGCAGCTTGTTTGATGCGCACTTCACCACGGCGCGGATCCCAATAGCTGATGTTCAATCCGCACATTGGAATATGCTCGGCAGCCTGACCGGCTGACACGATCGAAATGCCGCGGCGTTGGCGGTCGTCTTTGCCGTAAATTTCAGTGATCAGGCGCGTCACAAGATGGGTATCGACTGGCTCCAACGGCGCTTCCTCTATAGTAACTCGCCCATTGTCACCATCAATGAAAATGATCACGTCCTTCTCGGCCTTACCCTGAATTTCCAGCGCATCCCAACCGGCAAATTTCAGATAAGGTCCAAAATAGCCCCCGCCATTGCTATCAATAATCGAATGGGTCAAAGGTGAAATGGTCACCGCAGTCATTTTTCCTGAACCGGGATAACCGGTGATGCCGCCAATCGGTCCGCCGGCAAGGATTAACTCATTGGCAGGGTCATCCCAGGTGGTTCCATCAGCCACGGCATTCCACAAAAGCCACATCGCAAAACCACGCCCGCCGGTGAAAAGATCTTTCATTTTCTGAGTCACTGGCTTTGAGGTGATCTCGCCAGTAGCCAGGTTTATGTATAGTGTGCGGTTGGCATATCCGCGTTCGACCGGGCGGCGCTCATAATTGAATTCAGAGACAACCTTATGAGCCTGAAGTACCAGCTCGGGTGACAATTGTGTCATTCGTGCTCTCCTTGTATTTCCTGACGAAGATGGGCCTAAAGACAATTATCCAACATTATTATTATATTAGTCAGCAGACATCCTTACGACTTGGGTTTCATCACTCATACACTCGACGAATGTCACCTGTCGACATGCACTGTGTTGAAAACAAATTATCCCGGCCACGGCAATGATTAGATGCTATAATTATTCTTTTGGGTTCGCCTTTATTTCGATTTCGAGTTTTCTCATGGAAAATACGCGCGGTTTATCAATTTTTGACATCATCGGCCCCATCATGGTCGGGCCGTCCAGTTCACATACTGCTGGAGCAGTTCGTTTGGGACTCGTAGCCCGGTCCATATTTGGCAAGCAACCAGACTTTGCCGTGATTGAGCTTCACGGTTCTTTTGCTGAAACCGGCCGTGGGCACGGCACGGATCGGGCTTTAGTGGCAGGTCTGCTTGGAATGGAACCCTCTGACGAACAAATTCCCTCCAGTTTTCAATTGGCCCGCGAAGCTGGACTGAAATACATTTTTAAGAATGTCGACCTCGGTGAGTCTCAACACCCCAACACGGTGCACTTTTTGCTCTCCAGCGGAGATCATAAAATGGAAATCGCCGGTTCGTCTGTAGGCGGTGGAATGATTGCCATCACCCGTCTGGACGGCTTCCCGGTTAACCTGACCGCCGAATTTGAAACACTGCTGATTATTGGTGATGACCGACCCGGAACGATCAATGCCATCACAGCCCGACTCTATGAAGAACATATTAATGTCGCCTTCTTTAATGTATCCCGTGACCAACGCGGCGGGCAGGCAATCATGATCATCGAAACTGATGATCCCATTCCGGTCGAGTTGATGGAGTATTTTACCAGCTTCAACTGGGTTCATGCCGTCCGCCGGATCCCTCGTCTGAAAGAATAATCATGTTCACATCTATACAATTCTTAATTGAACAAGCAGAAAAACTTCAGCAGCCTTTACATGAAATTGTCATTCAATTTGAAATCTCCAGCAGCGGTAGGACGCGCGAATCGCTCACCGCGGATATGACTCGTCGCCTGGACACAATGCGTAGCAGCGTGGAGAAGGGCCTGGCTGGCCCGGTACACACGCTCAGCAGCCTGAGTAAAGGCAACGCATATAAATACTATTCGGCAATCAACCATTCCCATAATGCGTTGACCGGCCCCTGGCTGAGCAGGGCAATTGCCCGTGCAATGGCGGTCGGCGAGGTCAATGCAGGAATGGGCTGCATCGTTGCTACGCCCACAGCGGGCGCGGCGGGAATTTTGCCGGCCGTCCTGCTATCCTTACAAGAGGCGCGCGGTTTCAGCGACTCACAACTGGTAGACGCGCTGTTTACGGCTGGCGGAATTGGCATCGTCATCGTCAACCGGGCTAATATTTCCGGAGCCGCGGGCGGCTGCCAGGCTGAAACAGGCTCTGCCGCTGCCATGGCTGCGGCTGCGGCGGTTGAATTGCTGGGCGGCACACCCCAGCAATCGGCCCACGCCGTTGCGCTGGCTCTGTCAAATCAACTGGGGCTGGTCTGCGATCCAGTTGCCGGCCTGGTGGAAGTGCCCTGCATTCTCCGCAACGCCGGCGCTGTTTCACAATGTTTTACGGCTGTCGACCTTGCCATGGCTGGCGTTGAAAGCCTGATCCCTGCAGACGAAGTGATTGACGCCATGGAACGCATCGGCGGAAGGATGGATGAACGCTTCCGCGAGACTGCCCAGGGCGGATTGGCTGCCACGCCTACCGGACGAGCGCTGGCACAAGCATTCTGGAAGCAAGCCAGAGGGGAGAACACAAATGACCTTTGAGGATCAACTGGATATTTACCTCAGAGCTCGCTTTACGCTTCTGGTGCTTATCACCTCGGAAGAAGAACGCGCGCTCGGTACCATCAAGTCTGTATGCGAAAGAACCGGTCGGCGGTGCCTCTCCTGGGATGCAGCCGACGGTTTCCAATGGATCACCACTGCCAACGGCGCCCCACCGATTGCTCGCGACCCACTCACCGCCCTCGAACAAATCGACAAGGCAGACCCAAATGGGAATGCACTTTACATATTAAAAGATTTTCATGACGCCTGGACAAACCCGCAGATCAAACGCAAGCTGCGCAGTATCACGCAGCGCTTGAAATTTACAAAAAAATCGATCCTTGTCACCACCTGCACCACCCACATCCCTGATGAGCTCAAGGATGATGCGGTCCTTGTCGATTTTCCGCTGCCAACAGCAGTCGACCTGGAGGGCGTGCTTTCCAACCTGACCGCAACGCCGGGCGTCAAAGTCAACCTCACGCCCCTTGGCCGCGAAAAGCTGGTGCAGGCAGCAGTAGGTCTCACCTCCGCCCAGGCACAGCGCGTGTTTGCCAAAGCCATTGTCACAGACGGCATCCTGGACGACCACGACATCGACCTGGTGACCGAAGAAAAGAAGCAAATCATCCGCGAGAGCGAAGCGCTCGAATTCTACGCGGTATCCGAAACGCCGGACGACGTTGGCGGGCTGGGCGTGCTGAAGGACTGGCTGCGGCTGCGTGAGCGTGCCTTCACCCAGGATGCACGCCGCTATGGCCTCCCAGCTCCGAAAGGCATCGCGTTAATCGGCATACCCGGCACCGGCAAGAGCCTGACTGCCAAGATGATCGGCGGTTTATGGCGCCTGCCGCTATTGCGTTTGGATATCGGCGCGCTATTCGGCAGCTTGGTCGGCGAATCGGAAGAGCGCACCCGGCGCGCGCTGCACCTGGCAGAGACAGTTGCGCCCTGTGTTGTGTGGATAGACGAAATGGAAAAAGGTCTTTCACACGGTGGTCTCGATAGCGGAACGTCAACGCGAGTGTTTGGCTCCATCCTGACCTGGATGCAGGAAAAAACTGCGCCTTGTTTTGTTGTGGCAACCGCCAATGATATATCTAGCTTGCCACCAGAACTGCTCCGCAAAGGACGCTTCGATGAAATCTTTTTCCTGGACCTGCCAACCCAGGAAGAACGCAGGGAAATTCTAACAGTGCACCTTCGTAAGCGAAACCGCTTGCCCGACGATTTCGATCTGGATACCCTCTCTGCTGCCTGTGAAGGATACGTTGGGGCAGAAATCGAGCAAGCCATCATCGATGCCATGTACATTGGCTTCAATGACAATCAGCGCGAATTCACATCTCTTGATATTCTGGATGCCATCCGCCGTCAGGTGCCGCTTTCAATTTCGCAGCGTGAAACGATTGAAATGTTGCGCAACTGGCTGCGCGAAGGGCGCGCCCAATCCGCATCCTTCCGCGAAACAACCGAAGCTGAAAATCGCTTTGTCCGCATCCAACTCGACCTCCGCCAGCGCTCCTGAGCATGTCTTCGCGACCGAAGAGCAAGTCAGCACAAACCTCTGTTGAACCCAACAACCGGCAACGTGTATTTGGCAGCCTGTTGGATGTTCCATTGCTTGGATCTGTTGCTTTTTCGCGCTTGAGCAGAGAATTAAGTTCTGGCGATTCACGTGCCGCCGTGCTTTTGGCGCGCAAATTAGACCGGGTTGCCTCACCTCGTATGCGCCAGAAAATTACCGCTGCATTGGAGCATACCAGCCGCCCTGCAAGTGTGGATTTGCTCTGGCAGGAATGGATGCGCTCGCGATCGGCAAGCCTAGAGAATATTCTGTTATCCATCAATCAGGCTGCATCAAAGCCGCCAGAAACACGTGCTTTCAGCCTGTTAAAATTGGGGCGCATCCGGCAGCTTGAAGAAGCGCCGGCAGACCTTGTCATGCCGTTGATTCAGGCTACCACTGATGCTGACGAGCAACTGGCAAGAACCGCCAGGCAAGCGATTGGCAACTTGCAAAAAGAGGACGCCTTGGAAATCCTCTGCGCGCATTGGGCGCTCACACGAAACCCTCTGCTGGAAGCAACTATTCTGAAAGCGGGCTACCTGGCACATCATTCGATGTACGTATACGTCCTAACAGCGTTAAAACTTAACCAGCCGAATGAAATTCCCGCTGGATCTGCGCCAACCGTCGATCCGCTCATCCGTGCCAGCCGCGATAAAGATGAGGAGATTGCCAGGCGGGCCGACTTTTTCTTAAGGCATGCGCTCTCAGGCGCTGCTCTGAATGAGTTTTGTTTGCGTTGGAGCCAAACCCGTGACGCCGACCTTGAGGAGATACTTTTACACAGCTGCCTGGTTCCGCGGCAGCCGCCTCCATTACGCTTGCTGTGCGCGCTAAAGGTTGGCAACCAGGAAATCGCGCAAAATTGCCCTCCGCGCTTCGTTGAATTTTTACTCAATGCCTGCCAGGATCCAGACAGCACCATCCAGCAAAATGCCAGCATGGCGTTGCGCAATCTACGTGGAAAAGAAAGCCAGGAGGCAATCTGCCAGCTCTTTTTAGTTCAAGGAAATTCACAGGCCCGACAGATTGCGATGGATGCAGGCTATCTGCCAGCCAGCCCGGAAAACCGTGCCTTGTTTCTCTTCCTCACAGAACAGTGGCAGGCGTACGAAACCCTGGATTTCGATCACCGCATACTTCGCGCGACTTATGAAGCGGCATCACCCGAATTGCGGCAGCGCATGGCACGCACGATTCAATCATCTGGTCGGATCGAATTCCTCAATATTCTGACTGGCTCCGGCGAGCGCTTGCGTGAAGGCCAAATGGAGGAAAGCGAAGCTGACCTGGTAATTCAAATGCTGGCCAAAAACCAGAATTGGAGCAGGCTTTGGCAGCTTGCCTTCGATTTGACCCTGAGGCAAAGCGTCGAAATCGTGCGCATGCTCAATGCGCACCGATGGTCACCTTCCCAACCGGAAGAACTGCGGCTATTTCAACAATTATCGAATTACGCCAGGCAATCACTTGCCGTTTCCGCTCAGGAGCTTGTGGACACCCTCCCTCCTGGCGTGCCGTTGGCCACATTGAAAATTCGCGGTCGGGTCAACGACGTTGCTTTTTCGCCAGATCAATCCTTGCTTGCCCTGGCCACAGGCAGCCGCAAAGTGGTTCTCTGGGATTATCAAAAAGGCCAGGTCCGGCAGGTTTTGACCGGCTTTGCCCATTCTGTTGGGCAGATAGCTTTTCTGGCCAACGGGACCCTGGTTTGTGCAGAGCGCACAACCGGCAATAACACGTGTAATATCATTGGTTTTGACGGCCAGAATCACTTTCGCATTGGCCATCACGCTTCATCCATTACAGCACTCATCCCGCTTTCCGATTGTACTCTGCTCACCGCCGGCCGCGACCAGCGCGTTACAATCTGGGATGTTACTCAACGGCGAAAAATAAAAGAAATCCTCGTCGATGATTGGCCGCGCTGCGCTGCAATCTCTCCAGATGGCCAATTCGCCGCCCTCATCACTGACAGAATTCGCTTGTTGAAACTGGAAAACCTCGAATTAATAAACAATTTACCACCCATCCTCACCAGGGGACAACCCGGCAACCGCGGGATGTCACGCGCCGCTATTTTTACCAGTGACAATGCAGATTTGCTGACAGGACAGATCAACGGTCAGGTGATTCATTTTACTGGAATTACGGCTGATACCCGCCGTCACAAACGCCTCCTGGAAAAGCACGCCGGGCCAGTCGTGGGCATATGTTTTATCCCAAAACGGCCGTACCTGCTCACCGGCGGTGGAAATGGTGAGCTGCATTTTCTCGCCTGGCCTTCAGGCAGTCTGCACAGCAAAATACCAACAAACCTCCCCAACCTTTCCAGCCTGGAGATCTCCCCCAATGGCGACTTTCTCGCCACCGGATTCGGAGATAATGCTTTCACCCTATGGGATTTACGCACCCTCGATCTTCCTGCCCTTGTCGAGGTCCCCATTTCACGCTATCAACCCGATCACCTTGCCGCAATCGAGAGTCTTGCACAAGTCAAACAGTTGTCCCCCGAATCACGCAACACTTTGGGCTACCTCACCTCCTTGCTGCAATACCGTTACCGTTTCGACATCCAGATATCTGAACTGAACCATATTCAACCCGGCGAGTTTGATATTCTTCTCAACGAATTTCCTGACGATTCCGGGTACAATGGGGATCGCGGATCATCTACAGGCATGTGAGCACAAATGAGCGGGCGATTGGCAATTGACTTTGGCACATCAAACACAGTATTGGCTGTATGGGATTCTCAGCGAGGCGAAGGCATACCGCTGCACATTCCCGATTATGGCAGGCGCAGCCTGCAAGGCAGCGAAGAGGTCACCATTGTGCCGTCATTAATCCACTACGCGCCTGATCAACGCCGTTGGATTGGCAATCAAGTGATCGAGAAGGGCTTAAACAACTCCCGCCGTACCTTCCGCTGGATGAAGCAATACATCAGCAACCGCAGTCCAATTAAGATCCGCATTGATGAACAAGAGATCACACCATTTCAAGCCGGGCGGGATTTCTTAACCAGTGTACTGGCAATAGCCTCCCAGGAAATCAATCTAAAAAACGAAGAAGTGACGCTCAGTGTACCTGTCGAAGCATATGAGCATTACGAAAACTGGCTCACTGGTGTAGCCGAATCGGCCGGCATCCTGCGCTTTCGCCTGATTGACGAACCTTCAGCCGCTGCCCTCGGTTACGGTGCGCACATTCAGCCAGGGAATGTTTATTTGATTTTCGATTTTGGCGGTGGCACATTGCATGCCTCAGTCATCCTGATGGAGAGCGAGGAAACAGCCGTAACAGGCAAACGTTGCCGCGTGCTTGGGAAAGCTGGAAAAACGATCGGAGGGTCGCGGCTGGACCAATGGCTCTTTCAGGAAATTCTTCGGCGCAGCCAACGCCGTGATAGCGATGAGGAAATCCGTCTGATTTCAACAGCGCTGTTAGCCGAATGCGAGCATCTGAAAGAACAACTATCGTATGCTGAATCTGCCGCCATCACTCCCATATCATTGAAGGACGGCGATACATTGACGGCCGCCTTCACACGCGGCGAATTCGAGGAACTCCTCGATCAGAATGAGTTATTTGCAGAAATCAACCAGACGGTGCGATCTGCTGTGAACCATGCCCGCGAGCGCGGCTATTCAGAAGAGGACATTCAAGCCGTCTTGATGGTTGGCGGCAGCTCTCAAATTCCTTCTGTTCAGCGGACTTTACGCCAGTACTTTGGCAAAGACAAGGTCTTTTCCAACCGCCCGCTGGATGCTGTGGCACGCGGCGCGGCGGCCTTTGGTGCTGGCGTGGATTTCTACGACCACATCCAGCACGATTATGCCATCCGATACGTTAATCCGCAAAAGAATGGGTATGATTACCGCATTCTGGTGCAGCGGGGAACGCCTTACCCGACCCCCGATCCTGTGGCGAAATTAAACATCAAAGCTTCCTTTGATGGCCAACGCCAGTTGGGCATCGCAATTTATGAGATCGGCCAGCAACGCACCTCAGTGAATCCTTCCATAGAATTGGTGTTTGATCCAGGTGGTGCTGCCCGCCTCGTGCAACTCTCTCCGCAGGAGCAGCAGGAACGCTCATTGTTCTGGATGAATGAAAACAACCCAACATTTTTGGTTGCAGAACCGCCCGGTCGTGCTGGCGAACCTCGTTTCGAAGTCGAATTCTTCATCGATGCCAACAAACGCCTCACCCTGACCGCGCGCGACCTGCTCAGCGGAACGCTGGTCGTAAACCAGTTGCCGGTCGTCAAACTCACCTGACAAAAGGAGAGATAAATGTCGCATATCTCCCGGATCAAAACGCAAATTGTTGAAAAAGCCTTGCTCTTGAAAGCTCTTCAGGATCTCGAATATCCGATTGCTGAAGACGGTGAGAAAATCACAGTGCCGATCCGATTCAGTTACCCTATCCACTTCGAGCGCCGTGGAAATACTTATGAGATCGTCGCCGACTGGTGGGGAGTGCGCGGCGTGAAACGTGCCGAGTTCGTCAACCAGGTTCTGCAACGGTACGCTTATCATGCTGCTCGGGCTAAACTTGAAGAGCAAGGCTTTGACCTGATCGAAGAAGTGAAGGAAAAAGGTGAAATTCGATTGGTTCTCCGGCGCATGACAGGGTGAAGCAAACATGGACATTCAGGAAATCGAAGTAATGATTGATAAGAATGGCAAAGTTCAGGTGCATGTACGCGGCGTTAAAGGTGAGAGCTGCCTTGAAATCACCCAGGCGCTCGAAGCTGCACTGGGCGGCAAGGTTGAATTGAGAGAAATGACTCCTGAAGCCGCCGAAGGCGTTCAATTACCCGAACAAACTCGCATCAAGCAAAAAGGCACCCATTAATCCATGCCAGAGATGCTTCGCCTGCACCACTTTGAGCCACGCAGCCGGGCAAACGGCCCTGGTTTGCGCAGCGTCCTTTGGCTGCAGGGGTGTACGCTCCATTGCCCAGGCTGCTTTAATCCCCACACACATCCCCGCGATGGTGGCAGCCTGCACAGCATTGATGACCTGCTTGGCCTAATTCTTGCGCAAACCGGGCAGGTCGAAGGGATCACGATCAGCGGAGGCGAGCCCCTGCAGCAGGCTGGCCCGTTGGCAGCCCTGCTGATGGCTGTGAAGAAAGCCTCTTCTCTAAGCATTTTGCTCTTTACGGGATATACCTGGAAGGAAACTAGTCATATTCCCGAGGCGGAGACGATCCTCAAAAACACCGACGTTATCCTGACAGGGCGGTATCAGGCGAGACATCGCGTCGCCAGCAGCTTGCTTGGTTCGAGCAATAAAACCATCCACTTTCTCACAGATCGTTACACGCAGGCAGACCTCGACCTGGTGCCCGAAGCAGAGGTTCTAATTCAATCGGACGGGAACATCCGGTTTAGCGGCATTGAACCGCTGCAGTGGTGATGCATGGAATCTGATCCGGGTTATTTTGAACATCTTCGGCAGATAGTAACCAACGTACAGCCGCCGAGTAACATTCCACCGGAGCTCCAAGCTCTCCTGCTGCAGACTGGGGCGATCCAACTGCTTGTGGAAGAAGGCAGCCAAACCGCAGTTGATCTGCTCGAAATCGCAGCACGAAACTGCCCCATTCCACACTGTTCTGCGCAAGCATTGAATGGTCTTCGCCTGTTGAGCATACAAGGCAATCCGGATGCTCTCATTAGCATCTTTCAACTGGCGTTGGAAGACATCAATTTGGATGCAGTTGCCATTATCCAAAACGGAAAATTCGTTTCCCCCCAATCATGGCAAAATTACTGCTTCAAATTTCTTCACGGCCCGTTGAGCGATTATCAGCTCGACGACCCACATCTGGAAAAGCTGTTGACGATTGCCCTGACCCAGGCCACACCTGCGCTCCAGAAACAGATTAGTGAGCGGGCGCAAGAGCTTGGATTAATCCAATGGTCACAGATTGCTAAAGCGCTCCGCGATGGCACGCAAGATTCTTTGCAAGTATTGATCGATAATTTTAATGGCTACACGCAGTTTGAAAAAACCTTAACCCGCACCTGGCTTTTCCGCCTGGCGCTGCAAGCGTCTGCTCCCGCTCAAAATGCATTGTGCGAGCTATTCCTGCGATGGGAGGATATGGAATCCGCACAGCTTGCAACACAACAGGGATTCCTGCCTGTCGAAATCGAACGCCAGGCACTGTTCCTTTTCCTCACAGAACAATGGAATGCTTATGAAATCCTTGATTTTTCCCACCGCTATTTGGTTGCCGCATTTGAAGCCGGCTCAACTGCATTACGCCAACGGCTACTAAATCATGCACGGATTACTGGTCACAACGACTGGCTGCAAACCCTGGGCGAAGCCCGCAGGCGGCGCTGGCTGGAAGATATGACCGACACAGATTGGCAATCGGTGGTGAACCAAATTAATCAACACAGGTCATGGAAAGAAGCCTGGCAATTAGTGGCCCATGCACCGCCCCGATGGAGCGCTGAACTCATTGAGCTATTGTTTCAAGCCGACTGGCACGCCTCCACCGAAACAGACCAACTAGGATTTCTCAAGCTGGTTTCATTGGCACAGCAAGCCAGCAAGAAAGCACCCGAGGTTCTCGCCGACAAAATCCTGAGAGTACCTGCCCAGAACATCACTGCCACGGCCATGCGGCTTGACGGGCAAGTAGCTGCCACAGGCGGTTCTGATAACCGTATCTATCTTTGGAATACTCAATCCGGCGAGCGGATCAGCTATTTCCTTTCCAGCCCTGCACCAGGCGCACGTGCCCTTGCGCTCAGTCCGGATGGGCTCTACCTGGCAGCAGCATTTACTGATCAGGTCATCCGCATCTATCGCCTGGCAGATCAACGGTTGATAAAGACTCTCGATGGCCACTCTGCGCTGATACGCTCGCTCTTTTTCCATCCAGATAATCGAACCCTTTTCAGTTGCTCTTTTGATGGCACACTGCGCGCATGGAGATTTCCCCTCGGCCCGGAATCCGCCCGCATTTCTCCCGGAATAGGTGAGCTTTTCAGCGCTGCTGGCAATCAGGAAGGCAACCGAATTTTCCTGGCAGGTAGTCAGGTTCAAGCCTGGCGCTGGCCCTCCAGCGAGCTAATTGCTGCCCTGCCCTTTTCAGATGGCACTATATTACAACTATCCCATGCCATAGACCGTCCGTTGATTGCTGGAGTTGACCAAAACCAAACGATTTTTGTGTGGAACGAGACCAGCAACCGCCTGATCCAGAAGATCCATACAGATTGCGGATTGGTCAGCGCAATCTCGCTCACTTCGGGCGGAGATATTCTGCTCAGTGGAAATAAAAACGGCAGCATTCATCTTTGGAATGCCTTCACAGGAGAAATGATAGGGCAAAATGACGCGCATGAAAGAACAATTGTTGGTTTGCACTGGACCTCAAGTACTGCTTTCTTAAGTGCCAGCCAGGACGGCCGCATCATTTTTTGGGACGCGCGCCTTGTCCAGTGGGTCCGCCAACCGCTTGACCGCCTTGCTGGCAGATCAATTGTTGAATTCCGCTCGCTGGCCCAGGACAAGAGCATTTCAGAATTATCTCAAGCTTGGGCTGCTTTCGTACTCGAATTGATCCAATTCAAGAATCGCTTTGACATCCTTTTGGATGAATCTGGAAATATTCACCTCGCAGAATTTGATATCGAACTGTAAACCCGTTTTTCAAACCCAGAAAACCATTACAACATTACAATAAACGCTGATTTCTTCAGACGGAACCCACTGTGAGCCTTTTTCGCCGTTTTGCTGCTCCGGCAGATCTTGACCCGGTTCAACGAAAAAACTACATCAATGTTCAGATCGACGCCATTGGCGTAGGTCTGGCCAATGCCGCTTCGCCGTTTCTGCCGGTTTTTTTAGCCCGCATGGCTGCCACCAGTTTTCAAATCGGCCTGCTCACATCGATGCCTGCACTGACAGGATTGCTGCTCTCCATCCCATTGGGCAGCTTCTTACAACGCCAGCGAAACATCGTTCCATGGTTCAGCGCCAGCCGCCTCAGCGTCATCCTTTGTTATGCGCTGACCGGGGTCGCCTCCATGTTGTTACCGGAAAAATGGGTTGTTCCGGCAGTGTTGATCATCTGGGCATTGGCGACTATTCCGCAAAATATGCTTTCAATCTGCTTTTCGGTCGTGATGAACGCGGTTGCCGGTTCTAAAGGCCGCTTTGAGCTGATGACCCGGCGATGGTCCATTTTAGGGTTAACTACTGCAATCACTGTCTTTTTAATCGGCCAAAGATTGGAAGTAATTCCATTCCCAGTCAACTATCAGCAGGTATTCATCGCACTTTCCATTGGTGGGGTCATCAGCTTTATCTTTTCCCGTCGAATATCCATCCCTGATTCCCCGCCGCTACCGGAACCAGCAGGTAAAACGCTTCGCGAGAATTTGCTCACCTATCTCAAACCGATCCGATCTGAAAAACCGTTCATAAAGTTCATATCCAAGCGTTTTTTTTACACAACAGGGATTGCCCTTGCAACCCCGCTCTTTCCTTTGTACTTTGTTCGCGAGGTCCAGCTACCCGATAGTTGGATAGCGGTCATCAACACCACCCAAACAGCAATTCTGATTGTGGGTTACCTGTTTTGGACATACCAATCCAGGGCTAGAGGCACTCGCAATGTCCTGATCTGGTCAACCTTTGGCCTTTCGCTTTACCCTTTCCTGGCAGCCATTACTCATCAGCCAATCCTGATTACCGTATTTGCTGGCCTTGCAGGCGTTTTTCAAGCCGGCATGGATTTGGTTTTCTTCGATGAACTTATGAAAACAGTTCCACCTGAAAAAAGCGCGACTTTTGTTTCAGTTGGTAACATGTTCCAATACCTTGCGATGATTTTCGCGCCTTTGATTGGCACCACTCTCTCCGAATGGATCGGCATTGGTCCGGCGTTGATTGTCGCTGCTTGTGTGCGCATGCTCGGCTGTTTATTCTTTGCAATTGATAAACCAGAATCACCCCGCTATTGACCGTTTTTCTTTTCAAAAATGAAAACCAATGATTTAATCGGAATCATCAGGTTGATATCTTGATATAATATCCTTACAAATTGGTTATTCGGTTTAATAAACCAGCCGTAATGAAAAACTAAGGGGGATGATATAATGGAATCACATAAGCGGTTTGTTTTGATTGCGAACCCATATACCAGGAAAAAACGGCCTTCTAAACAAATAGAGACCCCAAAGAATTTGGGTCTTTTTGCCGCAATTCGCTATTTAAGAATTATTCAGGAAACGCGACGATACGATCATCAAGCGGTACTTCGCCTGGATAATAGCCCTAATGAAGTCAAGGAATAATTAAAAAACACCGCTGCTTCATCGAGAATGACTAGAAGAAACACCATACCCAAAGATGTGGTTGACCGTTGTAGAGCGCTGAATAGTATTGTGGTTCAGACAGCGATCAACCTGGTAAGTTCACCCGACTGGAATCAGGATTATTGCGCAATCCTCCAATCTCTGGGGACAGCAGCGCAAGTTGATCGGTTGGTTTTGGTTCAGCAATCGGGTAATACAGGCATTATTTTTTGCCAATGGACCTCAGAAAATCTAAAGAACCAGCGCGAAATCAATTGCGGTGAAAACCCTGCCATAGAATCAGAGGAATATATCGCATATCTCAAAAGCCATGCGCTTCCAGTCAAACCCCAATTTGATCCTATTGGTAAGGTAATTGAGGAAGAAGGCTCATTAGAAACCTCGCTTATCGTTTTACCAATAGGCGGCGTGGAAGATTGGGGGTGGCTTGTGATCGAGAATTGCAGCCGCAAGCGTAACTGGCACGCTGCTGAATTGGATGCACTCCGTGCTGTCGCGGTGGTTATTTCCGCAGCGATCACTCGATCTAATCGGGCTGCAACAGTCATTTCTTCCGAAATCAGATTGCGAAATCTTTTTGAACAAATCCCTGCAGTTGTCTACACTGCCGAAATTGATGAGAGCCCGCGGATCACCTGGGTCAGTCCCCAGGTGGAGACTTACCTGGGCTGGAAGCCAGGTGAGTATATCCAGTCACCAGGCCGTTGGATCGAACAGGTTTACACAGAGGACCGGCCAAGGGTTCAAAAAAGTTACAATGCCGCCATTCTCACCAGATCATCGCTTTCAGTGGATTGTCGTTTGATCCCAAAGAACGGTAATCCGATTTGGTTCCGGCACGCAGCAAGTATCCTTTATGACAATACTGGCAAACCCAATCTAATTCAGGGCGTACTTCAAGATATCAATCAGAGTAAAAACATTGAAGCTGAACTCAATCGCTTGTATCACGACGAACATCTCCAACGCCTGATGGTGGAAGGCTTGACGGTCACCAGTACCGCGCTTTCTGCCACCATGGATGTTAATCGCATACCTGATATCCTCCTTCAGGAATTGGCCCATATCCTTCCCTATGACACCGCTACGTTTTGGCTTCTCAATGATCACCACCTTGATTTGATCCGGGCACGTGGCTACAGCCTGATTTTCGGAGAAGAAGTTGACCGGGTCATGGAAAAGCGCTTATTCCTTGAAGACGCCCCGTTCCTTAAACACATTCTCGAATCAGGAAAACCGATCATCATCGAGAGCGTCACGGCAGGAAGCAACCAACTTCCGCATGGTTTCAGCCGGCATATCCGTTCCTGGGCAGGCGCGCCGATCCTTGTGCAAGGAAAACCAATTGGCCTTTTCACCGTTGAAAGCCGCGAAGAAGGCCGCTTCAACCAAAAAATCCGCAGCATACTTTCAGCCATCTGCGGCCAGGCCGGCCTTTCCTTCCAGAATGCAAATTCCTTTCAGGTAGAAAAGCGGCTACGTGTCCGCGCTGAAATGCTTCAAAAAGCTACCGCAGCGCTGACTGCTGAATTGGATTTATCACAATTACTGGAGCAGGTAATAGACTATCTGGGCAGCGTGGTGCCTTTTGACAGCGTTTGCATTTTTCTGCTTGAAGAAGAAAACAATGCTATGCGGGCTGTGGCCGGACGCGGTTTTCCCAAACCAGATGAAATTCTTGGCAAGCTTTACAGCGCGGAAAATATCCTTTTTTTAATGATCAACGCTCAAAAACAACCTTTAATTCTCGATGATACCTGGGGAGATCCACGCTTTGAACGATGGGGAGGAGCAGATCATATTCGCGGCTGGATGGGTGTTCCGCTCATTTGGCATGAAAAAGTAATTGGCATTATGACGATGGACAGCCGCACACCAAACGCCTACAATGATGAAGCCGCCCAATATGCACAGGCATTTGCAAATCAGGCTGCTTCTGCGATTCAAATCTCGCGCATGTTCACGCAACTTCAATCACTTGCGCTCACCGATCCCCTCACAGGCGTAATCAATCGCCGGCAGTTTTTCGAGTTTGCCGGAAAAATCGTTGCAAAAGCCAAAGATGAAAACCAGACTGTTTCAGCCATCATGATTGATGTCGATAATTATAAAAAGGTGAACGATACCCATGGGCATTTATCTGGTGATCAAATTTTAAAGGTTGTAAGCAATTGTTTTAAATCAGTTCTTCAGCCCAAGGATCTGCTTTCGCGGGTTGGAGGTGATGAATTTGTGGTATTGCTCCCCAACCAGGGAAAGAAACAAGCGGAAGCTGTGGCTGAAAGACTGCGCTCTTCGTTGGAAAACGCTGCAATTGTTATCATGGATAAGCGCGTATCTGTGACGGCAAGCTTTGGTGTTGCAGAAATTGATCGTACCCGCATGGATTTGGATGAAATGATTAACCGCGCAGACCAGGCTCTCTATCAATCGAAAAACGCAGGAAGAAACACAGTAAGATGAAAATCGAGTTTTGACCTGCACGGCTGCCTTTGGTATAGTTAACCAAACGGAGCAGTCCAATGGTTATTCTGGGTAAATGGCAACATCAGTCCCTCACATTAAGCATTAAGCCCAATGCAATAACGGTGAGTCTGGATGGTGAGGAAGGGCCGCGGGTGCTAAGTTATGACCGGCATGGCAGATTATGGACAGCTATGCTGCACCAGGTTTCTTACCGGCGCGGGCTGGATGGGAAAGTGGTCGCAAAGTGGATATCACAAAATGGTCAAAGGGGCCGTCGCTGGTTGCGCCCTGAAGAAGCAAATGCGCTGCTGATTGAAGCAAGTGATATCGTCAACCACCTGATCACCGCAATCCAAAATAACAAAATCCAGCTTTCAGAGGGTTTGACCGAACACGATCTCCTTCTTCTAAGCAAGGCTGCATCTTATCACTCAGATGGTGCAGCTGTAGACGCAGACGAATATCACAAGGTGTATAAACCTGTTGGAATTCTTCCGCCTGACCAATACATGGCGGTTGTGCTTCAATTGACAGAAGGATGCGCCTTTAACACATGCACCTTTTGCACGTTCTACCGCGATCGTCCATTTCGGATAAAGAACCCGCAGGAATTCCGGAGCCACATCCAAAAGGTGAAACATTTCTTGGCCGAAGGATTGAACCTGCGTCGCACGATATTCCTGGGTGATGCGAATGCGCTGGTCACGCCTATGCCACAGCTGACTGTTCTGCTTGATGAAGTCCATCAGGTCTTTGATGTCGAAAAGCTGGGCGGCATGTATGCCTTCCTGGATGGTTTTAGCGGTGAAAAAAAGAATCGGGAAGATTATGCTAAGTTAGCAAAATTGGGATTGAAGCGGGTTTACATTGGCTTGGAATCTGGAGATCCCCATCTGCTCCGATTGTTGCGCAAACCGGGCGATCCAACTGACGCCATATCTGCAGTCCGAGCAATGAAGGCAGCGGGTGTCGCAGTTGGGCTGATTGTGTTGCTCGGTGCAGGTGGACATGAGTTTGAACAGAGTCATATCCGTGAAACCACTCGCGTACTCAACCAAATGCCGTTGGATGCTGACGATTTGATTTACTTCTCGGAGTTGATCGAGAGCGAAGGCATGCCCTATGTCCAATCAGCATTTCAAGAGCATTGGCGCCCGCTCACATCCGCAGAGCGCATCCAGCAGGGAGAAAAAATTGAGGAGGGCCTTCAATTCTCCGAGGAGGGTGGTACACCCCATATCAGCCGGTACGACATTCGTGAATTTGTCTATTGATTATGGCTTCCCTTCAAGTGCAATTGATTGATTCCCTGAATGATTTTCTGCCGCCCGGCCGTCGCGGCAAAGCGATACCAATTACCTTCAAGGGTCGGCAGACCCTGAAACACTTGGTTGAATCGGTTGGCGTACCTCATCCAGAGATTGGATGGATTTTGGTGAATGACCAGCCGGCTGAACTGAACACCCTTGCCATTGACGGCACTCAGGTGCAAGTTCACCCCTATCCAGCCGGAGACAAACGTAACCGGCCAGATGACATGCGCTTTATCCTCGACGAGCATCTTGGAAAACTCGCCTCCTACATGCGCATCCTGGGTTTTGACACAGCCTATGGTGCCGACCTGGATGATGCCGACCTGGCTTCAATAGCAGCTGCAGAGAACCGAGTGTTACTCACCCGCGATCGCGGCTTGCTCAAGCGACGGAACGTAATCTACGGTTATTACATCCGCAGCCAGATTCCCCGTCAGCAATTATCAGAAGTGAATCAACGTTATTCCCTGTTAACCGCATCTCACCCATGCAGCCGTTGCCCAAATTGCAATGGTTTATTAAAACCAGTCCAAAAAAATGACATTTACGGAGCGTTACAGGAAAAAACAAAAAAATACTACGATCAATTCTGGCAATGCCAATCCTGCAATCAAATATACTGGCGCGGTTCGCACTATAAGAAGATCCTGGATTTGCTCATGGAATTAATGGCAAACAGCTAAAGCAAATTCAAAAAAGAGGGTACAATTCTGCCAGCCGTGCTTGGAGGATTGGATTGAAATCATTCTTACCCGTCGGTAAGCTGCCGCCGGCGTTGCTGGCTGAAATTCTCGCCGGCTCGCCAAATTTCGATAACCGTGTGCACCTTGGACCGGGGATCGGCCTGGATTGCGCAGTGGTGGATGCCGGCAACAGCTACTGGGTGTTCAAAGCTGAGCCGATCACCTTTGCAACAGATCAGATCGGTTGGTATGCCGTGCAAGTGGCTGGAAACGATATTGCCACCACCGGTGCAGTACCCCGTTTCATTTTAACAACCCTGCTTCTTCCAGAGGGCCGCACGGATGAAGTCCTGGTCCGCAAAATCCGCGAACAAATCTTTGCGGCTTGTACACAACAGCAAATCACGGTTCTAGGCGGCCACACCGAGGTGACGCATGGGATCGATCGACCACTCCTGGCAGTAACCCTGATTGGTGAAGTGAGCAAAAATAAACTCATTGTGCCCAGGGGAATACAACCAGGCGACGCATTGCTGTTGACCAAGGGTGTGCCCATTGAAGCAACAGCCCTGTTGGCACGCGAATTCCCGGAAAAATTGAAAGATGTATTACGCCCGCAGGAAATTGTCGAAGCGGCTGAGTATCTGCATCGGCCCGGGATCAGTATCACAAAGGATGCGCAGGTTGCCACACAAGCTGGCCGCGTGACCGGCATGCACGATCCAACCGAGGGTGGGCTCTCGGCCGCCCTGTGGGAGATGGCTCAGGCAAGCCAGTTGGATATTCACATTGATCCGCGCAAAGTCCTTATACCTGATTTATCAGCCAGAATCTGTTCGGCATTTGGTCTCGATCCGCTGGCGACAATTGCAAGCGGTGCTTTGTTGGCTGCGGTGCACCCCGAAGATGTCGACAAGATCGTTGCGGCTTTGACAGATCATTCCATCCCCGTCAGCCGAATTGGTACATTTTGTAAAGGCAGCGGTAAGGTATATTCCAATTTAACAGGTGCAATCCAATCCTGGCCGTACCCGGAACGGGATGAAATCGGTAAAGTCTATGAATAAGAAAACAGGGCACTTCGCATGGCGTTGACATTATCCATCTTGTTTGGGTTCATCCCAATGTTTCTCT
>Ga0208695_1000188_pt1 | contig 82454 bp, 79 predicted proteins | sample AD_UKC111_MetaG_FD_184449 | JGI IMG/M metagenome (GOLD analysis project Ga0208695, IMG submission 184449) | Active sludge microbial communities of municipal wastewater-treating anaerobic digesters from Hong Kong - AD_UKC111_MetaG (SPAdes)... | ecosystem: Engineered > Bioreactor > Anaerobic >... | reverse complement strand
ATATCCTCGCGCTCAAAGAACGTACCGGTCACTCTACCGTGGCTGTCACCGCTGATGGATCGCCAACTGGGCGGTTGCTGGGTATCGTCACCAGCCGCGATTACCGAGTCAGCCGTATGAGCCCCGACCTAAAGGTCAGCGAATTCATGACGAAATTTGCCGACCTGTTTTGCGCAAAAGATGGAGTAACTTTGTCGGAAGCAAATGACATCATTTGGGAACACAAGCTGAATTGTCTGCCAGTAATCGACTCGGAGCAGAATTTGGTGTCGTTGGTCTTTCGCAAGGATTACACCGCCCACAAGGAAAACGACAATGAACTGATCGACGCGTCCAAGCGTTTCAGGGTTGGAGCCGGCGTTAACACGCGCGACTATACCGAGCGCATCCCCGCGCTCATAGAGGCTGGCGCGGATGTGCTTTGCATCGACAGCTCGGACGGCTTTACCGAATGGCAAAAGATCGTGCTCGAATACGTGCGTCAGAATTACGGCGACCAGGTCAAGATCGGCGCCGGAAACGTGGTTGACGGCGACGGGTTTCGCTTTTTGGCAGACGCCGGCGCTGACTTTGTGAAGGTGGGCATCGGTGGCGGTGCCATCTGCATCACCCGCGAACAAAAGGGCATTGGGCGTGGTCAGGCAACCGCCGTGATGGATGTGGCCAAGGCCCGCGATGCCTTTCTGGAGAAAACTGGCGTTTACGTGCCGGTGTGTTCTGACGGCGGTATTGTTCAGGATTACCACATCACCCTTGCGCTCGCCATGGGAGCTGATTTCGTGATGCTTGGGCGCTATTTTGCCCGTTTTGATGAAAGCCCGACGAAAAAGATCAATGTTCGCGGCAATTATATGAAAGAATACTGGGGCGAGGGCAGTGCGCGTGCCCGCAATTGGCAACGCTATGACCTGGGAGGTGAACAGAAACTCTCGTTTGAAGAGGGTGTCGATTCACTGGTACCCTACGCTGGATCATTGAAAGACAACGTCAACCTGACACTTGAGAAGGTGCGTTCCACCATGTGTAATTGCGGCTGCCTGACCATCGCGGAATTGCAAAAGAACGCCCGAATCACCCTCGTTTCTTCTACCAGCATTGTCGAGGGCGGCGCGCATGACGTGATGTTGAAGGACAATCAACAAGTCTCGTAGTCTCATCACAAAACATCGAAACTTCTAGTAAACATAAAAACAGGGAATTCTTCTTTTAGACGAAGATTCCCTGTTACCTCATTCCTGATTTCGAATTCCTGATTACTAATTATTGATCCAGAATCACTTTTGTTTCTTTTTCCTCAACTCTTCCTGTTCCACTGCGCGGTGGGTGCCATCGCACAGAGGCTTCTTGCTGGAGAATCCGCAGCTGCAAAGCGTGGTACGGTTGCGAGTCTCGAAGGGTTGGCCATCTGAGCGCTCGACCGGAATGTTGCCGGTCACCCATAATGGTCCCATGATTGGTCCCTCTTCGGTGATCTCTGTCGTTGCAGCGATTTGCATCGGCAAGTCGGCTTCGATGTCGGGGTTGCCTTCCTTGTCTGTGAACACATACGCCGAGGAGGGACAACGGTCGATCATGGCCATGATCTCGGCGCGAATGCAAGGTTCGGCGGTCTCAGAGATCATCTTGTCGATGTTGGTACGCCGGTTTCCACAAAAACCAGATTCCATGCAAAGATAATCGTCTTTACGTACGACGATGCCTGTACTGCCTTCGAGGGTCACCTGGCGCGCGGAAGCTGGACCGGTATCCGCGGTTTCGGTACCATCGAATTCGATCTCATCGTGGGTATTGTCACAAAACGGCATGATCTTCGACTTGCCGCATCGACAAAGTGAATATGGTCCATGCTGTCTCAATTCGCCGTCTTTTTTCCAGGTTAATGGTTCGCCGTATTCAGAGACCACCTGGGTCTTGTGCACTAATGGAATATCTCCCTGGACGATCAATGGGCCGTCCGGTCGTACAACGATCTTGGGAGGGATTTTCTCATTCATTTTTCTAATTTCGACCATTTATTTCTCCTTGTCATAATGATAAGGGTCTTCTCAAGTAAATTATAGCCGCTTTACTCTTCACACCGTATAATTCATTGACACGAAAGGGAGCCCACATGCTCGATAAAAACGCATTTGATATTTTATTGCTCATTGCCCGCCCGGCGGCTGGAAAGAGCGAAGTGATTGCTTATCTAAAAAACACTCAGGTTGAAGAGCGATTGCAGCGCTTTCACATCGGAAAATTTGAAGAGATCGACGATTTTCCGATGCTGTGGACCTGGTTCGAGGAAGACGCGCTCTTGGAGCGGATGGGATATCCCCGCCTGCATACTGACGCGGATGGCTACTTCCTTGGTAATTACCTGTGGAACCTGCTCATCGAGCGTATTGGTCTGGAATATAAAAAGAAGCTGCGCGATGTACCTAATTTTGCCTCTGATTACACAACGATCGTGGAATTCTCGCGTGGTAGCGAGCACGGTGGGTATGCAAGCGCATTCGAGCATCTATCCAAAGAAATGGTGGAGCGCATGGCGGTACTTTACATTGATGTAAGCTGGGAGGAGTCGTTGCGTAAGAACCGTAAACGCTTCAACCCCAACAAACCCGATAGCATCCTCGAACACGGTCTACCCGATGCCAAACTGGAACGTCTCTATCGCGAGGTGGACTGGCAGCAGATCAGCGCTGGCGATCCTGATTATCTGACCATTCAGGGTAAAAAAGTGCCATATGTGGTTTTCGATAACACCGACGACGTCACCACTCCGCGTGGCGAAGCTCTGGGGCAGCGGTTGGAATCAACTTTGCAAAAATTGTGGGAGAATTACCGGAGCCGGTAGCGGCGCGATCACTTTGATCTTACGCGGCAAAACTGTGATGTTAACAGGGGTCATGCCGATTAGTTCACCGTCAGCTTGTACCAGACTGGGCGGATACGTGGAAATGGTCACAGTGTTAGAAGCGGTGAATTGACGATATTTCGGCGTACGTTTGTCTTTGCGGATCAACATCTGCCAGAGCAGCGCGGGCATATCCAGCAGGGTGCGGGCACGTATGATCAAGACGTCCACTTTGCCGTCATCGGGGTGAATATCCAGGCGGTCTTCCAGGATGTGCAAGCCAGCCACGCCGTAATTTGCGATAAAAATTTCTGACGCGCGACCGCGATAGGTGAATCCATCCGCCTGAACAACGTACCGCTGCATTTCCAGACCAAAAATCAGGTTAAAGAAGTGGCGGATGTAGGCGAGCGCGCCTATTTTCTTCTTGATCTCGCGGCTGGCGTTCTCGTTCATTTTCGCGCTGAATCCCACGCTCAGGTTCATGGCGTGATATGAATCGCCGTCGCTCATCATGTCCATTTCTCGGATTGTATGCTTGCCGGTCATCAGGGCAATTGCCCGAATTGTGTTGAAAGGGATATAGAGGTGTCTGGCGATCGCGTTCCAGGTACCCGATGGGATGATTCCCAGAGGAACTTCTGAATCAACCAGACCTGCCGCGACAGCGGCAATGGTACCGTCGCCGCCTACCGCAACCACCAGGTCCGCACCGTCGTCAACGGCTTTTTTCACAAGCGGAGCTGTGTTTTCGCCTTTGAGAGTCATGTGGAAGGAGCAGGTCCAGCCTGCTCTGGTAAACTGCTGCTTGCAGATATTCTTGATCGTTATCCCGTTGCCTATACCAGACGCAGGGTTGATGACGATGAAAGCCTGCTTTGGTTCATTCCGGATTGAAGACATATCGTATATCCCTTCCTTACCGTGTCCTCATTATAGACAATGAATGTAAGAGAAATATCAGTACAATGTCAGGGTTTCCGGTAGATATTTATTGACAACCACCTCAGGTGTGCCGTGCCAGTCAGCGCAGCGTTGGATGGCTTCTTTCACCTCGGTGAGCATTTGTTCATCCGCGGTTACGCCAGGTTCCCAGAATAGCCCCTTCACCTCGAATCTGCCTTGTTGCCGGTGAGCCTTGACATCGGCGCGCGCCACCATGCGACCACGGTGCAGGATGGGGACGAGATAATAACCGTATTTGCGCTTGGCTGGCGGCAGATAGCATTCAATGCTGAAATCGAAATCGAAAAGCTGCTTGGTTCGTTTACGATCAAAGATGAGTGAATCAAACGGCGTGAGTAATGTCGTCAGTGTGGGGGTAAGGTCGTGTTTGCGGCTGTCGAGCAGGGGTAGCGACTTTTTGAGCATCAGCGCGGGTTCCGGCCAGGATTCCACGATCACTTCCACCAGAGTGCCATTTGCCAACAGTTCAGAGATAGCCTTTTCAACAGGTTTATTCATCAAACGGAAATAGTCTGCCACCCATTCAAGCCGGGCGATTCCAAGAGAATGGATCGTTTGCTCAACAAAGTGGCGCATGGTCTCGTCCAGGGTGGGTACATCGTCGTCGCTCCACTGTTCCTTCACCCGTTCGCGCAGGTCATATACGCGCTGGAATTTTTCACGCCGCGTGACCATCAACTCGCCGGCACAGAACCAGAACTCCAGGGCGTCCTTTTCGAATTTCCAATCCCACCAGGTGCCCTTTTTGCCATCCTTGCGCTCGAAATCAGCGGAACGTACCGCGCCATTCCTGCGGATGTATTCGAGCATTTCATCGGTGGCATCCTTATTGCGCTCGTACCATTTGAAGTAATGGGGCAGGCGCAGTTTTTCCAGCATCATCCTGCGGTGATAGGGGTAGTCCTCGATGGGTAAGAAGCTGGCCGCGTGAGCCCAATATTCAAAGATCGATTTATCCACAAGTGATTCGTCTAACCAATCCTTGTTGTAATCCCCCAAACGGCTGAAAAGGGCGAAGTATGGCGCACGGGCCACGATGTTGATGGTGTCGATCTGCAGTAATCCCAATTCTCGGATGGCCGTCGTTACCGAGGTCTTTTTCGCGGGTTTCGTTGGAGTTTTAGAGAGCATCTGGGTATGCAGTACCAGGTTACGGGCGGTCTCGTGAGTGATGGTTTGAGGCATGCCCTGATTATATCAGAAAATATGTTCGAGTTTTGCGGGAATATAATTTCGAGGATTGGACGATTGTCTTCGACTCTTGATAATGCCTAGGTTTCCACTTTTTTATTTAGAGGAGATCAATGGATTTCACCGCGGCAATCAATCCGTTTTTTACCTGGTCCCAGGATACCTTTTCATGCATCCGGGGCATGGGTTGTCCGTCTGCGTCGGCAAAGTAAACCAATGATTTGAGGATGTGGGTTTCGCTGTAATCGACTCTGGAATACTTCTTTTTTGTGTATGTTAATAGTGTCTCCAGAGAATATTTTTGAAGCAAAAAAAATAGATCAACGAAATCTTTCTTACTGCCTCTCATGCCTGCTGTCTGTAATTTCGTGCAGGCAATATCGATCAATGAACTTATCTGAACTCCCTGCCACTTAATAAATGGTTCCAGTACAGGGTATGGATATTCCAGAAACTGAAGTTTCACACCATCGAGAAAGCAATTAAATGTCCCTTTGGCCAACTCTGTTTGGGTAAGGGCGCCTAGTGAACTGATCTGATGTTCAATCTCTTGGGGTTGAAACGATCGTTCACAAAAGAAATCCAAATCCTCTGATTCCCGATGGCCAAGCTGTAAAGATAGAGCTGTGCCGCCTGAGAGGTAAAATTGGCGCAAAAAATCAGATTGTTTAATCTCAAGTAAGCGCAGCAAACGCGCGGTGTGATCGGGTAATATCTGAGGGTATAAAATTGGGTTCATGACAAGATAACTTTCCAGAAGTTGCTGGATTTTGGTCCCAGATGCAAGTCAGGAAGCAATTTTTGTACTTCACCTTTTGAGACTTTGGTGAAAAGCCAACGTAATGAGGCAATATCACCTTGCTCAAGAAGAGTCTGGATAATATAGTTTCGATTCTTCTCCCAGGAAAGATCGGAAAGGTCATCCCCCCAGAAGTATTTTTGAGCATCACCGGGTAAATCGATCATCGCTTATTTATACCATTTTGAGCACGATTAATCTAATCTCAGGTTCTATAATTTCATGAAAGCATCCACAACTCTAGGGTCGAACTGGCTGCCGCTTTGCTCGAGTAGATATTTCATCGTCTCTTCCTTTGACCAGGCTTTACGGTAGGGGCGATCGGAAAGGAGCGCATCCCAAACATCGACGATGGCAAAAATGCGTGCCGCGATTGGGATCTGTTCCCCGCGCAAACCGTAGGGATACCCGTCGCCGTTCCACCATTCGTGGTGGTAGGCAGGGATCACCAACGCTGGTTCGAGAAATGAAATCTTCGACAACATATCGTAGGCGATCTTTGGGTGTGTTTGCATTAGTATTCGCTCATTTTCATCGAGACTGCTTTTCTTCATCAGGACAGAATCGGGAATAGCCATCTTGCCAATGTCGTGCAGCAGGGCGCCGCGGTAAAGGTCTTCTAAACTGGATTCGTCCAACCCAAGCGATCTGCCGAGTTTCAAAGTCATCTCAGTAACACGATTGGAATGTCCCTGCGTCTCTTTATCGCGAATTTCAAGGGCGCGTGACCAGCCTTCGAGCGTACTGTCATAAGCGCTCTTCAGAGTTGCTTGATGGTCGCGTTCGATCTTGTTCCTGTAAATACTCCAGATGATGCAAAGCGTTACCACTATCACGCCCACCGAGAGGAACCCCTGTATGTCGAGATAAGAAGGTACCGATCCCGGTGAGATTAGAGGGAGGAGAAGGACAATTAGATTAATTCCGTAGCCGTATATTGCCATCCAGAGCAGATCGAGGAAGATGCTCGCCAGAATATAGCTTGGTAATAGATAAGAAAGTGTGGCCACCGGGTTGATCGACGTTCCTCCCAGAATGTTCTGAAAAACATTCATCGGGAACATGATCAGCATCAGGAATATGGCCAGGTTTAAGAACCGGCTGCGACTGAGTAAATAAATGGCAACAAGAAAACCATAACCGATCAAATCGGCCGGAGGAAATCTATAATCCGGAACGGTGATTGCATAAATGATGTTGATGACCAGGAAGAGGAGAAAAAGAAAAATAACAAAGATGGACAGCAACTGAGCCTTGCGGCGTTTTACCGGAGCGATGATGTTTTGCGACGGCTTGCTCAGCCAGTTCAACAGGCCATCGTCGCGTTCAAAAACATTTCTTGATAATGGCGAATTCCCCTTTTGACCATCGCTCATTGTCATAACCTCCAGAATCGTAATCCTTTTCCGAAGTTGGCAGTAAAGCTGGACGTGTTGAACTTTCGTCCTTAGGCAATTTGATTGTTAATTTGAGTTTAGCACGGTTTGGAGTGGTTCGAGAATAGAAATTGGATGAATTCGGTAGAGTTTTACCTGTGTTTATTCATTTGCAGCTCTGAAGATCACTATTCCATCCACATCGTACACCACGGCAAACCCCGGATCCTGACGCAGCAACTCGATCAGTGCAGAAGGATACACGGTCGTCTCTTGAGTGGCACTTTGCTCCAGGAGGTGATTAACGATCAGAATATAATTGATACTCTCGTTATTCGCGGCCAACCAATCGTTGAAACAGGCAGGAGAGTGCGTATAACATTCCTGCAATGCGGCGGATTCCTCCAAAACGTCATTGAAATTCTTGGTTGAGAGCCATTCATGCCCCTGCGCTGTCCCCACACTGATCCGATCGGATAGGGCAGGGAACCACTCCGAGACAGGATCAGATAAAGGATAACTGCCTGACAGAATTAAAAATTTTGAACTTTGTGGCGAATTTTGTTTCGCCCATGAAAATGCATTCTTCTCTGATTGCTTAAGAATTTCAGATTGGCTGAGCATAGTCGCAGTTGAAAACGCTGAAAAGCACCATTGAGCAAAAAGAATCGCGAAGAGTATTTTTGCAGAAATACTCGAGAAAATCAAATCGGTATCTGATTCGCTACTCTTTTTTCCCTCGGCTGTATTCAATAAATTTAGGATGTAAATTAATGAATAAGCAGCGAAAATTGAAATTACTGGTGTGAGAAAGAGAGGAGCGCTTCGTGGTTCAGAAAGGAAAATCACCGCGAACCAGACGGGAAAGAAGAAATTTCGACTAGCAATAAATAAGAGAAGACCAATAAAGGCGAGAACAGTGATGGGTGTTAATTGATATTCGCTAAATTGGTTCAGAAGGAAAATTTTCACAAGAGAGGCTAGATTATGCCACCCTGTCCCACCGGCAGCCAGGAAGGGAGCCAGACCGTGAGACGAGAGAACAGTAAACCACCACGGCGAGGTGAACAGGAGCACCAGACCCGCCACTATGGCCGAGCGGATCACGCCGCGTTTGTTTCTACCGAAGAACAGGAAGAAGACCAGGGTGCTGGCAGCGGTATGAAGCGCGGTCTCCGGATGAGAGAGCACGGTCAGCGTGGCAAATAGAGCCGTCAGTGGGATGTATCTCTTTTCCTGCTTTGTGTAGAGACGATAAACACATAACAAGGTTAACAGCGCAAAAAAGAACGCGGGAGATCTCGTGATCCCTCCGCCCATGATTGGCCAATCAAAAGCTGCCGGGATAAGAGAAAAAATCAGAGTTGCCATCCCGGCATGTGAGTTGTTCTTGAGCATGTCTTTCGCGAGAAAAAAGAAGGCCAGAATGGAGAGTGTCGAGATAACCGCGGGCAGTAACCGGAAGATGTCCAACAAGTTCCAATGGAGAAAGGTGGTCATCAAACCCGCGATATAGAATTGCAAGGGTGGATAGGCGAAGGGGATGTTCAGGTGGTTGTAGGTGGTCGTTAATGGAATTTTGAAATGATTGGCGATCAGGTCATTGGTCATTGTATAAAACAATCCGCCGTCATTGAGAGGGGCTGATGCGCCCAGGACGACTGAAAGACGAACATAACCGCCAAAAAGTAAAGCGAGACCAACAAAAATGATCGAAGGGTCTAATTTGGTCTTTTCACGTTTAGGTTTATTGGATTCCAATTGATATCACCTATTGCCTGAACGATACAGGCGCTAATCAGGGGGTTGCTTGTGTAAAGTGCGAAGGTAGCATCTTTTATGCGCGCAAAAACCGCGACTAAAGATTATTTTACCCTTTTTATATTTAACAAAGTGGAAGGATCAAAGATCGTGTGAGAATTGCCCCAGAATCCATTGAACTGCAGCTTTCTCCACTTCTGGAAACGGCAGGAATGGTTCAGGGTTGGCAGGATAATCGTTAATCGCCTTCTCGAACCAGGCCACGTCCAACCATTTACCCATCTTGAAGCCTGTATTAACGAAATTCCCCAAACGTCGGAAGCCGAGCGATTCGTGCAACCGTTCGCTGGCCGGGTTGGGAACCGTTACCGCGCCGTAAACGTTAACGATGCCTTGCAGCTTCAAGAGCTCCATCAGGCAGGTGTACAGAGTTTTGCCAATCCCCCGGCCTTGCGAATCGACATCCAGATAGATCGATAACTCCGCGTTCCATTGGTAGGCGGCACGTTCGCGTTGACGATGGGCGTATGCGTAGCCGATAATCTGGTTATCTAGAATTGCGACGATATAGGGATACTCCTTAAGTGTATCCGCGATGCGGCAGTACATTTCATCGAGCGTGGGCACTTCGTATTCAAAGGTAATGACACTATTGCTCACATAAGGGGCATAGATGGCGAGGATACTCTCGGTGTCTTCGATAGTAGCCAGACGGATAGTATCTGTTTTCATGGCAGTAACTCTCCCAAGTTTATAGAGAGTATTGTAGATTAAATATCTGAAATCAATCACTTTTTTATTTAACTGGATTCTGAGTGGATCATACTTGATATTCGACCCGGTTTCTGCCATTCTTCTTGGCAGCGTATAGATGGATATCTGCCTCACTGATCAATTCCACTATAGAACTGCCAGGCTGAAAAACAGCCACACCCAAGCTGACCGTGACACGCAGATTATCGGCGAAGGTGGTATCTTGAATTGCCTTGCGTATCTTTTCAGCCACGACCAGTGCGCCAGGCAGGTTTGTTTCAGTTAGAGCAACTATGAATTCCTCTCCGCCATACCTTCCGATGATGTCTACCTTGCGGATGATCTTCCTGATTATTTCAGCAACCTTGACTAACACGATATCACCTGTTTGATGTCCGAATGTATCGTTGACCTTTTTAAAATGATCGATATCGATCATTAACACACAGAAATGTCTCTTGTATCTTTCTGACCGATTCTTCTCAAATTCCAATAATTCAAAGAGAGCCCGCCGGTTCGAGACCTGGGTCAGTGAATCTGTCCTGGATAGTTCTAGAAGCTGCTCGTTCTGTTTGGATAATAATTCCTCCATGCGATATGGTTCTGTGACATCGAAGACGATGCCAACGACGAGCTCCGGCTTACCTTCATCATTGCGGCGGGTTACCTTTCCACGATCATAGAACCATTTCCATTCACCCTCCCGGGTCTGGATCCTATAAGTGGTCTCATAGGCTGGAGATTTTCCGTGCAGGTGGTTACGCATGTTATCCATGACCCTCTCAAAATCATCGGGGTGAAGTTTATTCGTAAAGAATTCAAAACCGACCTTCTCGGGGATTTCTTCCTGGCTGTACCCCAGAGCCAGTATCTTCTGATCATTACAGACCACGATATTATCACCCACTGACCAGTACCAATTTCCTAGATTCCCAATCCACGGAAAATTGAGCAGTTCTTCGCTATTTTTTTCTACCTTAATTGCCTGCAGTAAATTTTCCATCGCTGTCAATTTCTTGATCAGATCTTCTTTTGAAAAGCTTGAGTAATCGCTCATCGGGTCCTCTTTTACTATAGGCGGAAATTAACTTTACACGTTAAATTTACGGAGCCATATATTGAATTATCACGAAAAGGAAGCCTGATTTCAATACCGGGACGTAGAAGAAAGAATCGTTGAAGAGGATTAAATGGGTTGTTCGAGGTTTCGTTGGTTCAATCGGGGAACTGTGAGACGATATATTATTTACTTTTATTGGGTTGCTTTGGCTTGCAGAATACCGGTTTCGATGAAGGGATTGGGGTTAATGTAAGTTTCTCACCTGTATTGGCAGAAGGCGCATGTCTCGCTTCTTGGGGGAGCTAGCAAGGATTTTAAATGATAAGTGATTCCCGATGAAGCTGGGATAGCACCATCAGGGACTTGCGAGCGATCTCAACAAGGAAACCCAGAAACCATTTGATTGAAGGATGAAAAGGGGGCTTCAGCCGGGAAATCACCGGCCTCGCTGAAAAAAAAGAAGTATGAAGTTACAGGGGGTTGTTTCGGCCGGGAAATCACCGGCCTCGCAACACTTGCACTGGCTGCAAGTGCCAGTGTGACATTAAATGAAAAGTGATCCACCAGGGACTTGAACCCTGAACCCACTGATTAAGAGTCAGTTGCTCTGCCAATTGAGCTAGTGGACCAAATTGCCCAGCAATTATAATCTAAAAAAATTTCCTGTCAATTGAAGCTTAAATAAAAACCGGGATGGAAGCCTCCATCCCGGCAGCGATGAGTAATGAATCTAGGCGTGGCAAACGATCTTCACCCAGAAGGGTTCATCGAAGTTCGGACCAATGCCGAAGCGTTTACCGTCAGGGGTCTCGAGCATGAAGTGACCGGTGTAAGTGGCGGCTACTTCGGGGCAGCGCAATTCGACTGCCAGCTTAACCTTCTGTCCTGGGGAGACAACCTGTCCAATATAGACGTAATCGGGAGCGCCAAATGGATTGTCGTCCACTGGAACGAGCTTGGTGTCAGCAGGCCAGGTGGCGGTACCCACGTTGGTTACTTCCCAGCGCTTGGTGAATTTTAATCTGATGTCCACGAACGAGCCGTCTTTGAAATTTAGATCGGTGACGTGCCCCACGCGGTAGCTCGGACCGAGGGCTTCTTCCGTGACAGCGACGCTGATTGTGGGCGCGGCGGTGGCAGTCTCAGTGGCTACGGCAACAGCCTCCATTGTGGCGGTCGCTTCCAGGGTGGGCATCTCGGTGGGCTGTTCGACCGCTTTGGTAGCGGCAGCCAGGTTTGTCTCAGCGTCCTTCGTTTGCATCACTGCCAGTGTACCGGCGATGGATGTTTCCATCGAGCCAGTATCAACAGTTGCGGTGGTTTGTGAGCAACCAACCAGCACCAGGCCGGCCAATAGTACAAGGGATAGTATTACATGAATTGTTTTCAAATGAACCTCCAGTGTCTCCTTACGGATTGACTCAGTCCATTATAAAAGAGGTTTTCATCATTGTACAAGGGCACAATTTTAACAAAAAAACGGGGATGGAGCGAGCCATCCCCGTCAAGGTCAAGGGGTACAGGGCGATGAAACTGTTATCGGTGGGAACGCCTGGTGGTTGGGGCTATCGATGTACACACTAACGGTCAGGTCTCCGGGGTTGTTGACGGTGAACTTAATTGGTTCGCTGGTCTTTGTACCTGCTTCGGTGAAGACAAGTTTATATGTTTTGGAATCGCCCTGCGAGGTGACAAAGTGGTAGGTCACTTCTCCACTGGCTGTGGCTGTTATCTTGACACTGAGTGAGATTTTCACCGGACAGGTGGCGCCTGAGGGAACTTTGGCAATGACTTTTGCGTAAGTGACCGCGAAAACATCCTCCACCTGGATTTGCACGGAAAATGGGGTACCGGAATTTACGCCACCCCCAAATTTTTGCCCTTCGGGAGTCACCAGCATGAAGTTGGCGGTATGGTTGCCAATTGTGGCTGGCGCTGTCAAATCAATGGATATGACCACGCTGATCCCTGGAGCGACAACCACGCCCAATGGAATGGATTTAAAGCCCATTTCATCGCCACTGACAAAGACGATCTGAAAATCTTTTTCCCAGGTAGAAGATCCGCCGTTGGTCAGGTTCCATTTTTTGGTGAAGACTTCACCCTTTGTCACCTTTGTGCCAGGCGTGACGTTAACATCCGTCCAATTGGAGATCCATAAAGCTGGCACCTGGGTCACCATAGGTGTTGCTGTGACAGCCAAGGCGGGGATGGAGGTAAATGTCGCGAGAGGATTGATGGTGGCGGTAGGCTGTATCGTGGCGGTGGGGATGGCGGCGGCGGTCTTTGTGGACATGGAAACTACGGTATTGGCGACGGCTGTCTTCATCTCAGGACTAAATTCGACAGTCTGGGAACAGGCTGTCAGGATCAATGCTGAGATCAACAACAGGGGAAGTATTTTTGACAAAGATTTCATTCGAACTCCTTTATTGTTCTTCTTGTTCATTAACCTTGGATGCGGATCAGTGAGATAAGTATCATGTTTTTCGTATCGTCTATTCGGTTTCAACTACGATAGTCACATAAAAAGGCTCGATCCTGCTGTCGCCGATGCCAAAATTAAACCCCATGTTGGTTTGCAATAGATAATACCCGGTGTAGGTTCCTGGGGTTTCAGGAGCCACCAGGTCTACCGAAACAGTGACAGTTTGGCCGGGGGGAGTGTATTGGTTGATATAAACATAATCAGGTCCGTCCATGGCATCGCCATCAGAAAAGACCACCTTGAAATCGGGCGACCAGGATGCGCTACCGCCGTTGGTGATCTGCCAAGTTTTTGTGAACTCCTCGCCAGGGCTGAACACTGTCCCATCCGGGATGGTGATGTCACCGATTTTAGTCGCCAGGTAGGTTGCACCCACATACGTAGTCGCTGTGGGTGTTGGCGTTGGGGGAGAGATCGTTGGGGTCAGGGCAAGCGCTGTCTGGGTCATGGAGGCATAATCCGTAGGGTTCGGGCTGGGGGTGGTGTGCAGCGCGGTTTCCTTCATCACCGCAATGGTTTTTGCGATAACGGTTTGTTTTGATTGAGTAACCGAAGAGAGATCGTTTTGAGCACAGGCGCTCAAAACGAAGAAAATCGTCAAGATTACCAGATACCATTTTCGCGAAAGCTTCATCCGATCTCCGAGTGGTATCGAACTCTCATTTTTGGGTCATTTCCGAAGTAATTTATTAATTTTACCGCGAAGCTGTTCAACCAGCGATAAGAAAGCGGGCAACCGGAGTATCAATAGGAGTAACAAGAGTACGAATGTGAATATGGGATAGAAGTAGGTTCCAGTCAAAGTGCCAGCGTTGCCTTTAATCGAGAGGAAAAAATGTGCCAGTATGATCAGACCCACGAGGTACGTCAGTGTGTGGATCCACTGCCAGAGCTTTCCGATTTTCCTCCGCGAGAAACCGAACGATGTTATAGCTAAGAGTAGCAAAATCGTCAACGCAATCAATCCCAGCCATAGGAATATCTTTCCGGCAAATGCCTGTTGGATCGACGTGAACTTCCAGCCATAATCCAAACCGATGAACGATAAAAAATGCGCCAACGCGTAAAAGAAAGTGAACAGACCGAACGAGCGACGCATAGCAGTAAAGTATGATCTTCCCGTCAGGTGGCGCAGGGGCGTGCAGGCAAGCGTGATCAGAAGCAAGGCAAGCGCGTAATCACCGCTACGGCGTTCCAGGTATTGCACTGGGTTGGCTGTGGCATGATCATTTAGGATCGCGAAGATCAGCCAGGCTGCCGGAGCCAGTGGCAGAAGGTAGGTGATGACCCAAAGGAGTACATTTGCTTTACCGGTTTTCAAAAATTCTTCACCAGATCCATGCCTTCATAAAGGAAGGCAACTTCAGAATATCCGTTGAATAACTCAGTGGGACGGCGTTCCAGTTCACCGATCCTTCTTTCGGTGTCCTGTGCCCAACGTGGATGAGGGACAGCCGGGTTGACGTTGGCGAAAAACCCATATTCTGTTGGCGAAGCTGACGACCAGAAGGTTTGGGGTTGCTCGGACACGAGTTCGATGCCATTGATCGATTTCACGCTCTTGAAACCGTATTTCCAGGGCACGACAAGGCGTATGGGAGCGCCGTCTTGCGGGGGAAGCGCTTTTCCGTATAGACCTATTGCAAGCAGAGTCAGATCGTGCTGCGCCTCGTCCAAACGGAGACCTTCGGTATAAGGCCAGGCGAATCCATAAGCGCCATCGTTCGGGAACTGGTCATGATCGTAGGGAGTGGTGAATTTTACGTATTTGGCGTCTGACCGCACACCCGCTTCCGCAAGTAGTTTTTGTAGCGGGAATCCCAACCAGGGGATGACCATGGACCAACCTTCCACGCAGCGCATCCGGTAAACACGCTCTTCTATAACATATTTTTTGATCAACTCGCTTACGTCCAGACTAATCGGATTGTTAACAAGGCCGCTGACTGTGAATTGCCAGGGAGAAGTTTTGAAATTGGCGGCTTTTTGCGCCACATCTTCCTTGTTCAACGAGAATTCATAGAAATTATTGTAGTTGGTCACCAGCTCATATGGTGTCAACGTGTCTCCCGGGAAGGGTGTATTTTCCAGTACCCCTGTAATTGGAACACCGGTTGCTGTCGAGGTTTCTGTTTGAGGTTGAATACCACAGGCAGCCAACGCGGCAGAAACCCCTAAAATACCCGCTAATTTTAGAAATTTCCTACGGGAGAGAAAGAGCGCTTCTGGTGTTACCTTTTCTGTATCGGTCAATTTCATAGCACCTCATTAATAACGATAAAAAGCACCATTATTATCTAATAATAAGGATTGATTATAAGAAATAGATTAAGTATGGATGGTGAAAAGGTTCTAATTCAAACGGCGCATTTCGGGGTGGAAAACAAATGAATACACTGCCATCGCGAATACGATACCGCTGAAGATCACCACGGTCATGGGTTCATTGATGGCGTCTGCCACCCAGCCCGCAAAAAGTGATCCCAGCGAGGTGCCACCCATGAAAATCAAGGCATAAAGTCCCATTACCCTACCGCGCAACTGGTCTGAGACCAGGCTCTGAATGAGCGTGTTCGTGGTGTTGATCGAAGACATTAGCGCCCAACCCACGATGGCGAGCATGAAAAGTGACAGCGGCAGCCAGCGGATGTACGCGAAAATGACCAGCGTCACCGGCGCAACCAGATATCCGATCGTCCAGATCTTGCCGCGAAACCCTTTGGAACCGAGTGTCGCGATCATCAGTGCCCCTATTAGTGAACCCGCCCCTCGGGCCGAGAGCAGCCAACCATTGGTGGTAGCGTCCCCCTTGAGGATATTGACTGCCCAGGCCGGGATGAGCGCCAGGAGGCTAAAACTGAACACGCCGATCACGGCAAGATTCAGGAATAGGAAACGGATAGTTTTATTGTTCCAGGTGAATTGAAGAGCTTCTTTTAGTTCATTACCAGTTGAAAGTTTGCGCTCGGTGGGGGTGAAGCTTGAGAGCTTCATGAGTACCAGGGCCGTGATAACCGCGATGAATGAAATGGCGTTGATCGTGAAACACCAGCCTGGACCCGTCCACGCGTAGACCAGACCCGCGAAGGCAGGGCCGACGACTGTTCCGATGTTGAACATGGTACTGTTCAGCGCGATGGCATTGGTCATGTCTTTGCGGTCGACCAATTCGGCAACGAAGGATTGGCGGGCTGGGGTATCGAAGGCGTTGGCGGTTCCCAGCAGGAAAGCCAGCACTATGATGTGCCAGGGCTGGACGGTTTCGGTGAACGTCAGAACAGCCAGGATGGCAGCCAACACCATCATCGTGGATTGGGTGATCACCAGCATTCTCCGCCGGGGGATGCGGTCGGCGATTACCCCGCCATAAAGTGAAAATAGGTAAACGGGTAAGCCATTGGCAAAGCTGACATAGCCAAGAAAGGCGGGTGAATTAGTCAATTGATAGACCAGGTATCCCTGTGCGGTGGATTGCATCCATGTACCCACCAGTGAAACCACCTGTCCGATGAACCAAAGGCGATAATTGGGATAGCTGAGCGCAGCAAATGTCTGTTTGATCCGTGAAGAGGTCATGAGTTGGTAATTTAAGGTGATTTATTTCAGAAGACAGAGTTCTTCAGTCACTGAATTGTACCTGTTTTTTTATTGTTAATAAATCAACCGTATAATTAGTAATCATTAACCTAAGTCACCATTTCTGATTTCGATAAATCAGAGGAGGAATACAATGGCTGAATTAATCGATTTGATCTACCGCAGGCGCTCGATCCGTAAGTTCACAAACCAGGCAATGAACGAGGATCAGATCACCACATTGCTACAGGCCGGGATGGCGGCTCCCTCGGCAATGAATGCACAACCCTGGGAGTTCATCGTGGTGACCGATCCTCAGATTCTGGATAAACTTCGGTCTGCGTTGATATTCGCTAAACAAAATTACACTGCTGTCATTTGCGTTTGCGGCAGCTCACGCCAGCAAAAGAATAAAGCTGGTGATCGTTTCTGGGTACAGGATTGTTCTGCCGCGACCGAAAACATCCTGCTTGCAGCCACCGCGCTCGGACTGGGTTCGGTCTGGATCGGCGTCTACCCCGTGGCAATCTTTGTTCGCCAGATCAAAGACATCCTCAATATCCCTGCTGACGTGACTCCGCTCAACTTGATTGGTTTGGGTTTCCCCGCGGAAGAAAAAGAACCTCGTACCCAGTACGACGAGAAACGGGTGCACTGGCAGCTTTACGAACCTGTTCGCGAGCGCAAGGTCAGGTTATTCAAACGCCACAGGAATGAAGAGATCCTTGAAAAGACGGATTCGGAGTAAGGTGTTGATAAAAATCCGCGAATTTCTTGTGGAAGATTACGAATCCGCGCTGGCGCTCTGGCAGCGCTGCGAAGGCATCGGACTGAGCGCGGCAGATGAACGTTGCCCAATGAAGCGGTTTCTCGAACGCAATGCTGGCTTTTGTTTCGTTGCGATCGAAGACGACACTGTCATTGGCACTATCCTGTGTGGTAACGACGGGCACCGGGGATATCTTTACCACCTGGCGGTCGATCCGAAGCTACGGCGCAGAGGAATTGGCAGGCAACTGGTCGACCGCAGCCTGAGCGCCCTTAAGGATTCTGGCATCGATAAGAGTCACATCATGGTCTTCGGTTCCAACGAAAGTGGTCTCAAGTTCTGGTCGGACGCCGGATGGAAAACTCGCCCAGAGATTGTGCTCATGTCTTACGATGTAAAGGGAAAAGATGAAAAAAGCCCCTGTTGAGCGGTGGACTCCGTTTTTTGGTCTGATCCTCTTGCTGTCGATCTGTCTCCTGGCAGCCTGTAAACGTCCAGCCAGCAGATCCATCTGGTCGCCGATCACTGAGTCGTATCAAACTGTCACAGCCGAAGCGCTGGCGTCCTTGGGTACACCCCTGCCCACCAGTGAGGGTAAGACACAGCTGCAAAACACAATCGCTCCCACTTCAGCCTCACAGGCGGTCGAGATCCCAGCGCAATTACCGCAATCCATGAAAGGATACAATTTGTATTCCTGGAAGGACGGCGAAGATTGGTATTTCACCCTGGTCACCGGGACGAACGCCGGCATTTCCTTTGAAGAGATCATCGCTCTTGGCGATATCGTCAACGGCGATGGCTACGTCAAGATCACGGTGGTTGGCATGGACGAGCTGAAGGAGTTGCTCAGCCGTCTCCCCGCGGGTGAAGAGCTGATCTGGAGTGGAATGGACCTGGGGGGACAGGTGCCGGAAGGCACCATCTATCTCACCCTACCGCCGCAGGAAATGATTGATGAAGTTATCACCTACTGCGCTTCTCTCGGTATCAAGCTCACCGCCATCAAGCCTTAACTTATCTCTGCAGGAGTGTCCATGATTGACCCCAAACTCCCCCTGATTGACTTGCATCACCATCTCGACGGCAGTGTTCGTCTCGAGACCATTCTCGACATCGGCTTGAAGCATAACCTGCCCCTGCCAGCCAAAACGCTTGAAGGTCTGCGTCCTTTCGTGCAAGTCTCCACGCCGCAGCCAGGTATCATGGCTTTTATCGAGCGCTTTGAATGGATGACCGGCATCCTGGTGGATTATGATGCCTGCCGCCGAGTCGCCTTTGAGAACGTGCAGGATCAGGCGCTCGAGGGGGTGGATTACGCCGAGTACCGCTACAGCCCCTGGTTCATGGCCGAGGCGCACGGGTTGAAGGCTGCCGGAGTGGTCGAAGCCGTAACGGACGGTCTTCGTGCTGCCGAACGGGAGTTCGGTGTGCGCGCCAACCAGATTGGCATCCTCTCGCGCCATTACGGCCCCGAGATCGCCTGGAAGGAATTGGACGCGCTGCTAGCCAGCAAAGACGAGATCACCGCGCTCGATCTGGCCGGAGACGAGGCGCGTTTCCCCGGCGAGTTATTCGTGGATCACTTCAAAAAGGCGCGCGATGCGGGCTGGCACATCACCGTCCATGCCGGCGAAGCCGCCGGGGCGGAAAGTGTGTGGCAGGCGCTGCGAGGGCTGGGCGCCGAACGTATCGGTCACGCCGTGCACGCCCCCGAAGACCCCGCGTTGATGGATTATCTGCGGGAACACCGTATTGGCATCGAGTGCAATCTCACCAGCAATGTACAGACCACCACCGTGGCCAGTTACGCCAGCCATCCACTCAAGCTTTTCCTTGAGCGAGGCATGCTCGCCACGATCAACACAGACGACCCGGGTATTAGCGCCATCGACCTGCATTACGAATACAACGTGGCCGCTTCTCAGGCTGGTCTGGACGAAAAAATGATGCGCCAGTTGCAACTCAACGCGTTCGAGACAGCCTTCTTGAGCAAGAATGAAAAAGAAGCGTTGCTTTTCAAAAAGCAAAATTAACCAAATTATTAATTAATACCTTATCCATTTTTTATAGCTGAACTTTTTCAGCGTGCTATAATCTGAAAACAGGTCTTTTTGGGACGTAGACATCATGAATTTTTTGATCACAGGAGCAGCTGGCTTTCTTGGCTCGGCGCTGGCAAACCGTTTGGCGTCCGAGGGTCACAGAGTGCTTGGGATCGATGACCTCTCTTTTGGGGATCCAAAAAAACTGGTGAAGGAAGTCAAGTTCATTCGGGGGGACGTGAACGAACGCAGCAAATTCTGGACCTATTTACGTGAAGTTGATTGCGTGTATCACCTGGCCGCGCGCGTGAGCGTGCCTGAATCGGTGCTCTATCCACGCGAGTATAACGCCGTGAACGTGGGTGGGACGGTGACCCTAATGGAAGCCACCCGCGACGTGGGGGTTAGGCGCGTGATCCTAGCCTCGTCGGGCGCCGTCTACGGTAACCAACCTCACCAGCCGGTACGCGAGAATGCCATCCCCAACCCGCGTTCCCCTTACGCGGTATCCAAATTATCCGCTGAATATTATGTCAAAACCATCGGCGCCCAATACGGCATCGAGACAGTCTGCCTGCGTATCTTCAATGCCTATGGACCCGGTCAGCGCGTGCCACCGGTGCATACGCCGGTCATCCCCAACTTTTTGTGGCAGGCCTGGGAGAACGGTACCATCGTTGTCCACGGCGACGGCAACCAGACGCGCGACTTTGTCTACGTGGATGACGTGGTCGATGCCATGGTGGCTGCGGCGACTGCTAAAGAGGTCGATGGCGAAACTATCAACGTTGGCAGCGGCAGTGAGGTGAGTATGCTCGAACTCATCCACGAGGTACTTGAAGTGACCGGAGGTCACCCCGAGGTACTGACCAACATGCGCAACGAGGGCGGGTTGAGCCGCCTGTGCGCCGATATCAGCCTGGCACAGGAGAAGCTGAACTACATGCCAATTACCCCACTTGCCGATGGTTTGACCAAAACGATGGAATATTTCTTTGCAGAAAAGAAATCAAAAGCCAGATAACCCCACATCGGATTGAGTATAATTCAACATATGATTCTTCTCCCCCGTGACTTCTACGATCAGGAGGTCACCCTTGTGGCGCGACGCCTGTTGGGCAAGCGCCTGGTGCGTAGCCTCGATGGAATGAGGCTCGCGGGCACAATCGTTGAGACCGAGGCCTACCGTGGGGAAGAAGACCTGGCCTGCCACGCTAAAAGCGGGCGCACGCCGCGCAACGCGGTGATGTACGGGCCTGCCGGCCATGCCTACGTGTACTTCACCTACGGCATGCACTGGTGCCTCAACGCCGTCACAGGCGCGGTGGATTACCCCGCTGCGGTATTGATTCGGGCGATCCATCCTTGCGAAGGGCTTGAGGATATTGCCCTGCGCCGTGGACGCTTTCCCCGCTCGCAGTGGTGCAACGGTCCCGCCAAGTTAACGCAGGCACTCCGCATCGACGGCAACCTGAATGGTGCTTCATTGTGTGATCAACATGATGGATTGTGGATTGAGGAAGGCGAAGAAATCGACAACCAATGGGTGAAGGCCACCCCGCGCGTTGGCATCGACTCCGTACCCGAGCCGTGGAAGTCAAAACCGTGGCGTTTTTTGGCTGAGCTACCGGAAGAACAATGAGATGATGGATGAATTGATCCTTTACCGCAGTATGTACCGCATCCGCCGGTTCGAAGAGACCGTACTGGAGGAGTTCAAACGCGGCATTTTCTCTGGCACCACCCACACCTACATCGGAGAAGAAGCTGACGCGGTCGGCATCATCAACCTACTCAAGGAGCAGGATGTGATTGTCACCAACCACCGCTGCCACGGGCATTACCTGGCCTACGGTGGCGACATGCGCGCACTTTTCGCTGAACTAATGGGCAAGGCAACCGGTGTCTGTGGTGGGCGTGGCGGATCGCAGCACCTGCACTGGCGCAATTTGTATTCCAATGGCGTTCAGGGTGGCATTGTCCCAATCGCAACAGGCATGGCTATGGCAGAGAAGCGCAAAGGCAGTAACGCGGTCGTGGTCGTCTTCATCGGCGACGGCACGCTTGGTCAGGGGGTGGTCTACGAATCCATGAACATGGCATCCCTGTGGTCGTTGCCGATGCTGGTAGTCGTGGAGAACAATCACATTGCCCAGACCACGCTGACAACCCAGGCACTGGCTGGGAGCATCCCGGCTCGCTTCGAAGCGTTCGGTGTCAGGGCAACCGAGCTGGATACCAGCGACGTGCTGCAGGTACGCACCGCCACTGAAAGCATTTTAGACGTGATCCGCGCCGAAGGCAGACCTCAGGCGATGATCCTGAACACGGCTCGTTTTTCCGCCCACTCCAAGGGCGACGATACTCGTGAGGCTGCCGAAGTGGAACATCTGCGCGCCACTCGCGATCCGCTGAAGGTCTCCGCCGCGCGACTGCCCTTGGATAAGCTGACCGCAATCCACGAAGAAGTAAATGCCGAGGTGCAGCGGGCATTTCAGGTTGCCCTAACTGACCCGACCCCCAGCCTGGAGGTCCGTCCATGACCCGCACCGTGCTCGATTCACTGAATACCGCAATATTGAGCGCTTTGAAGCAGGACGAACGCGTGCTGCTGCTCGGCGAAGACATCCTCGACCCCTACGGCGGAGCGTTCAAGGTGACAAAAGGCTGTTCGACTGCCTACCCCGACCGTGTGCTCACCACCCCCATCTCTGAGGCCGGATTGGGCGGCGTCTGCGCCGGGATGGCCCTGCGCGGATTGAAGCCTGTGCTCGAGATCATGTTCGGTGATTTCGTCACCCTGCTGGCTGACCAGATCGTAAACCATATCTCCAAATTCCGCTGGATGTATAACGACAGCGTGGACCTGCCGCTGGTAATTCGCACCCCCATGGGCGGACGGCGCGGTTATGGTCCCACCCATTCGCAGACGCTGGAAAAGCTTTATCTAGGCATGCCCGGACTTACCATAGCCGCCCCGCTGAATATTACCCTACCCCAGTGCGGAGATTGCGCTGGCGGTCTGCTTGAGAGGATCATCGTTGAAGGTAATTCTCCCACTTTATTCATCGAGAATAAGCTGCAATACCTGATGCCCATGCTCGGAGTGAAGGAACTATCCGACCTGGACGTGAAGGTCAGTTACAGTTCGGACGATGTCTGGAAACGTTTCCCATATCTCTCTCTGTCGGTGAATGGCGCTCCGGCTGCCTCTCTGACCCTGACCGCTTATGGCTACATGGCCGATATGGCGCGCCAGGTGCAATTGAAGCTAGCCTATGAATCCGAAATCTTCACTGAACTGGTGTTACCCACTTGCCTGTCCCCATTCGACGTGGCGCCAATCGCCGCTTCCGCCGAACGCACCGGACGCCTGTTGACCATTGAAGAAGGCACTCGGGCACTGGGATGGGGCGCTGAAGTACTGGCTCAGGTCAACGAACGCTTACCTGGTCTCAAAAATTCGGCGCGTGTTGCCGCGCTCGATCTACCCGTCCCCGCGGCACCGGCGCTTGAGCAAGTCGTGCTGCCACAGGTGGAAGATATCATCGCTGCTGCTAAAAAAATGGTATAACCAATTCATGAGCGAACTGACCCCCATTCTCGTCCCCCTCATTAATACCAACGAGTCTGATTCTCTGCTGGCTGACCTTCCCATTAAGGAGAGACAATTCGTCAAGCCGGGAATGGTGATTGCCGTTTTCGAGACCACCAAGTCCACCTTTGAATTGACTGCCGACCGAGCTGGTTACGTACTCGGACTGAACCACTTTCAGGGAGAAACGCTGCGCACCGGCGACCTGCTCTGTTATCTTTCAGAAACTCTCGATACGCCACTGCCTGTTCCAGAAGAACCAAAGCAGGATACCGGTACTCCTGCTGTTCCCGAAGGGCTGCGCATCACCGATCCGGCGCTGGCGCTGGCACACGAGATGGGCATTGACCTGGCCCAGTTGCCGGGTGATACCCTGGTGACTGAGAAAGTAATTCGTGAGATGTTCGCCACACCATCCAACGCCATCGATCCACGTTTGTTGCTAATCTATGGCGGCGGCGGACACGCCAAAGCTCTCATCGAGTTAATCCAGGCGGAAGGCAAGTATAAGATTGCCGGTGTTTTGGATGATCACTTGCCAGTGGGCAGTAAGGTGTTGGAGATCCCCGTTCTGGGCGGTAACAACCTGTTACCAGGCTTGAAGGCGCGCGGCATCGGTCAGGTGGTCAACGCGGTGGGCGGCATCGGCGATATTTCTCCCCGGCTGCGCATCTACAGCGCCATTCAGGCAGCAGGTCTGCAGGTACCCGCGGTGATCCATCCACGTGCTTATATCGAAAAAAGTGCTACCTTGCAACCCGGGCAGCAGGTGTTCTTCAACGCCTACATTGGCAGCGATGTGAAAGTCGGGTTTGGCTGCATCATCAACACCGGCGCGATTGTTTCACACGATTGCGTTTTGGGTGATTTCGTCAACATTTCTCCCGGCGCCATTCTGGCTGGAGCGGTGACTGTGGGCGAACGCACTCTCATTGGAATGGGCGTGACCATCAACCTGGGGGTGAAGGTCGGCGCGGGAGCCCGTATCGGCAACAGCGCCGTGGTCAAGGCGGATGTACCAGAGAACGGTATTGTCCGCGCGGGCACCATCTGGCCGCAGCCGGAATAAGGCGGAATCAAGCATGGCAGAGAAAGCAAAGAAAACACCCGCCACTTCCAACAGTGAGAATACGGTCAACCAGGCCAAAGCGATTTTACGCGGCAAAAGTAAAAAACGCGGTCTGGCCAATGTCCTGCCATTCCTGGGGCCTGCATTCATCGCCAGCGTGGCCTACGTGGACCCCGGCAACTTTGCCACCAATATTGCTGGCGGCTCGCAGTTTGGATTGACTCTGCTGTGGGTGATCATCGCTTCTAATCTGATGGCCATCCTCATTCAATCGCTTTCGGCCAAACTGGGTATCGCCTCAGGTAAAAACCTCGCCGAGATGTGCCGTGACAATTTCAAAAAGCCGTTTGTCATCTTCCTCTGGATTCTGATGGAGTTGGTGGCCATTTTCACCGACCTGGCTGAGTTCCTGGGGGCGGCAGTCGGCTTTAACCTGCTACTGGGCATTCCTATGTGGGTGGCGGGTATCATCACCGGCGTCACCACCTTTATCATCCTTGGCCTCGAGCGCAAGGGCTTTCGCCCACTGGAAGCAGTGATCACCGCTATGGTGGGCGTGATCGCGTTGAGTTACATTATAGAAACTATCATTGTCAATCCGGTCTGGGGGCAGGTTCTCTATCACGCGGTTGTACCGCAATTCAACGGCTCCGAAAGCTTGCTGCTGGCAGCGGGGATCCTTGGTGCCACGGTCATGCCCCACGCCATCTTCCTGCATTCCTCGCTGACGCAGGGGCGGGTGGTGGTGAAGAAACCCGAGCAGGTCAAAAAGCTCTATCGTTATGAATTGATCGATGTACTGGTGGCAATGGGTATAGCCAGCCTGGTCAACGGCGCCATGCTCATCATGGCGGCCACCACCTTCCACGCCCAAGGCATGACCAACGTTGGCACGCTCGAAGTGGCGTATAAAACCCTCGAGCCGCTCATGGGTAAGGCCTCGAGCTGGGTCTTCGGTTTTTCGCTGCTGATGTCTGGTCTATCCAGCGCATCGGTGGGGACGATGGCCGGCCAGGTGATGATGCAGGGCTTCCTGGACCGCGAGATCCCGGTGTGGATCCGCCGCCTGGTGACCATGATCCCTTCAATGATCGTCATCTTTCTGGGTCTCGATCCAAGCCGCACTCTGGTGATCAGCCAGGTTTTGCTCAGCTTTGGCTTGCCCTTCGCGGTCATCCCGCTGGTGATCTTCACTAGCCGTAAAAAGGTCATGGGTGTATTGGTCAACCGCAAGATTACCTCCGTGTTGGCATGGTGTATCGCAGGGGTGATCGTTGCCTTGAATTTGTTCCTGGTCTATTCGACGATCAAAGGAGGTTGACAATGTTCAAACACATACTCCTTCCGCTCGATGGTTCTGAACTGGCTGAGACCGCGATCCCGGTCGCCGTATCTCTGGCACAAAAACTGGGCGCGCAGATCACGCTGCTGCATGTCATCGAAAAAAACGCTCCCGAATCCATTCACGGTCAGACGCACCTGACCAACGAGGGGGACGCCTGTGAGTATCTTTCTCATGTGGCCAACGAGCATATCCCGGGCACGATCAAGGTTAATCGCCACGTCCACACCGAAGAGGTGGAAAAGGTCTCTCAAAGCATCGTCCAGCATTCAGACGAGATGGCTCCCGACCTGATCATCCTGTGCGCGCATGGATGGGGTGGGGTACGCGATTTCGTAGTGGGCAACATCGCCCAGCAGGTGATCGCGGCGGGTGAAGTGCCTGTACTCCTCCTGAAGACCGGCACCACAGATGGAGACACTTTCGAAGGATTCGAACGCATCCTGGTGGCCCTTGATGGGAACCTTGAGCACGAATCTGGCTTTGACGTGGCCATCCCGCTGGCAAAAGCGTTGAACGCGGAGCTCCACCTTGTTCAAGTGGTACCCACCCTCTTTACCCTCAAACCGCAGCACTCAGCGACAGGCACCCTGCTTCCTGCCGCCACTACCGCATTGTTGGATATTGACGCGGACAACGCGCTTGAATATTTGGAAGAAAAAATTAAGGCCGTTACGGCAGCCGGGGTCAACGTCAGTGCCGAAGTGGAGCGTGGTGATCCGGCACAGCAGGTGGTACAATCTGCCATTGCGCAGCATTCTCAATTAATTGTTCTGGGGACACACGGCAAATCGGGCATGGATGCTTTCTGGGTAAGCAGCGTTGCCCCCAAGATTGTCGAACAGACGCGGCTCCCGGTGTTGCTTGTTCCCGTTCGGAGGTAAGTTATGTTTCGAAAAGCGACTGTTCCGGCTCCCCCGGTAAAAGCCCCCGTTGAGCGGGTGACCTCTGTGCTCGGCCCCGGCATCATCTGGACGGGCAACCTGGGCGGCAAGGGCGGCATCCGCATCGAAGGCACGTTTGAAGGGCAGATCGCCATCCGCGGTCTGGTGGTCATCGGCGAAACCGGCCGGGTCACCTGCCCAACGGTCAAGGCCAACAACGTCATCGTGGCCGGGCTGCTCAAAGGCAACGTGGTCTGCGAAAAGCTCGAAATCCGCTCCACCGGGCGGGTCTGGGGTGACGTGGTGACCACGGCCTTCAGCACCGAAGAAGGCGCTTTCCTGCGCGGTCAGGTGCGCATGGAAGACACGCTGGACCTGGGCATCGAAGAGGTACAACCGGAAGAGAAACACGCGAAGAAAGATATGGAAGAGGGTTCTTCGATGACAGTGACAAAACCGGCCGCTAAAACGCGCACGAAGAAGACCGTTAAAGAGACGGCAGAATAGGGTAGGGACTTTTGGATCTTAAATACTGGCTCGGAAATATCAGTGAATGGCTGGGAATGGTCGCCGTGGTGATGATCGTCGGGGTCAGCCCGATGGCTAAAAGGATGCGCCGCATCGAATTTAAATATCCGAAGCGCGAGATTAATTTCGCCCTGACGTTGTTCTCGGTGCTCTACGTTTTTGCGTATTTATACTTTTACTCTGACATTTTTAACATACTCAAACCCATCGCCGCTCATTTCGTGGGCGGGGAGTACACTGACCGTGCCCTGATCGCCCTGATCGGGGTCATCCTGGTGGTGGTTCTCCTGATCGCCCGCAAGCAACCGATCAAAAGCGCTGGTTGGAGCCGCGAGAATTTGCGTCTGGGCTTGATCACGGGAGCCTTGCTGGCGATTCTGACGATCTTCCTGCGCGGCAAATTCCTCACCATCCTGTCAGGGGTCTCGAAGGAACAGATGGGGCTGCTGGGAGTCCTCCTTATCCTCTCCATCGCCGAAGAGACCATCTTCCGCGGTTACATCCAGTTGCGCGCCAACAGCCGCTTCGGCGAAAAATGGGGCTGGCTGGCTTCGGCAGGGTTCTTCCTGCTCTGGCAGATCCCCGGGCGTTACGGCGTACTCACCTTTGCTGAGTTCTGGCCGATCCTCGTTATCAGTTTGGCGCAGGGCCTGATATGCGGCTTCATCATGAAAAAGTCGGGTCACGTGCTGGCACCGGCGCTCTACCGAGCCGTGGCGCTGTGGATGATGCTTTTTTAGTCATTTTTTTGATGAATGATACAAGGCCTGACTCACAGCAGTCAGGCTTTTTCGTACTATACTCATACCAATCATTTATTTGGAGTTCACTATGCGCCTATCCAGACTGTTCAGCCAGACCCTGCGGGAAGTCCCCACCGAGACCGAGGTGGTCAGCCACCAGTTGCTGGTACGGGCTGGGTTCATCCAGCAGCTTGGCGCTGGTATCTTCTCGTATCTGCCGCTGGCGCAGCGCTCGATGAAGAAGATCATGGCTATCATGCGCGAGGAGATCGACGCCATCGGCGGTCAGGAAATCTGCATGCCGGTGGTCCAGCCCGCCGAGGTCTGGCAGGAGACCGGGCGCTGGTACCAGATCGGCTCGGAGATGGGACGTTTCAAAGACAAGAACGGCCGCGACATGGTGCTGGCCATGACCCACGAAGAAGTGGTGGCCGACCTGGTTCGCAACACGGTGCATTCCTACCGGCAGCTCCCGGCGCTTGTCTATCACATCCAGACCAAGTGGCGCGACGACCCCCGTCCGCGCGCCGGACTCATCCGCGTGCGCGAGTTTACCATGCTCGACAGTTACAGCCTGGATCGCGACTTCGACGGCCTGGATAAACAGTACGACGCCCACTACGACGCCTACTTCCGCATTTTTGAACGCTGCGGTCTGTCCGTGGTGGCCGTGCGCTCGGACACCGGCATGATGGGCGGCAAGATGGCGCACGAGTATATGTACCTCACCCCCATTGGTGAGGATAGCCTGCTCTTCTGCGACGGCTGCGGCTACTCGGCCAACCGTCAGGTGGCCACCATGAAAAAGTCCACCCCGGAACCCAAACCGCAGTTACCCATGCAAAAAGTGGCTACTCCACACGCTTCCTCAATAGAAGAGCTGGCGGATTTCCTGCATATCAAACAATCGCAAACAGCCAAGGCGGTTTTCTTCGTCGGCAAGTTCGAGGATGGCGAAAAGAAGTCTGAATACGAGAAGTTCATCTTCGCCGTGGTACGCGGCGATATGGACGTGAACGAGACCAAGCTGACCAATATTGTGAAAGCCAAGGAACTGCGTCCGGCCCAGGATGAAGAGATCAAAGCCGTCGACGCCGAACCCGGTTACGCTTCCCCGGTCGGGCTCAAGGACGTGTTGGTGGTGGTCGATGATCTCATCCCGCAATTACCCAACCTGGTGGCTGGCGCGAACGAAGCCGGATATCACTTGCTCAACGTCAATTACGGTCGCGACTACACAGCCTCCGTGGTGGCGGATATTGTGGCTGTTGGCGATGGCGCGGCTTGTCCGCAGTGCGGTGAGCCGATGCGCCTGGCCCGCGGCGTGGAGGTAGGCAATATCTTCAAGCTCGGCACCCGCTACACCGACACGCTCGGCTGTACCTACCTGGACGAGAACGGCGCGGCGCAGACCGTGGTCATGGGCTCGTACGGCATCGGCGTGGGGCGCCTGCTCGCCTGCGTTGCAGAGGAACATCACGACGAGCGCGGGCTCGTCTGGCCCGCGTCCATTGCCCCCTATCCGGTACACCTTGTGGTCCTGGCCGGGAAGACGATGGACACTCTCACTGTGGCTGAAGATATAGAGCGCCAGCTCACCGAGGCCGGTCTGGAACCCCTCTACGACGACCGCGAGGAATCCGCCGGGGTCAAGTTCAACGACGCCGACCTCATCGGTCTGCCCCTGCGCATCACCGTCAGTGAGCGCGCCCTCAAAGCCGGCGGCGTCGAGTTCAAGTTGCGCAGCGGCGGCGATCCGTGGATCGTGCTGCTGGATCGGGTGGTTGATGAAGTGAAAAAGTCAATTACTCACTTATCCTAAGTTCATTATTGTCCGTAAAATCTCTTTTGAAATAAAGGTACAATACACAGCATGACCAACAAAAATACTCCAATAGTCCCCATGTCTGCCCCCGACATCACTGACGCTGAGCGTCAGGCCGTGATGGACGTGCTCTACACCCCCAACCTCAGCATGGGCCCGCAAATCGACGCCTTTGAAAAGTCCATTGCCGATTTCGCCGGCGTCAAACACGCCATTGCCGTCAATTCCGGTACTGCCGGACTGCACCTGTGCGTACGCGCTGCCGGATACGAGCAGAACGACCTTGTCATCACCACACCGTTCTCCTTCGTTGCCAGCTCGAACGTACTGCTCTTCGAGAAAGCCATCCCGGTCTTTGTGGATATTGACCCGGTCACCGGCAACATTGACCCGCTCAAGGTGGCCAACGCCGTACATGACATTAAAATGGGCGGTTCCGCCATGAAGCACTGGCTGCCTCGTAAAGGCGCTGAGAACCCCGGTCCGTTGAAAGGTATCCTGGCTGTGGACGTCTTCGGTCAGCCAGCCGATTTCGATGAACTGCGACGCACCGCTGACGAGGCAAAGATCAGCCTCATCGAAGATAGCTGCGAGGCGTTGGGCGCTGAATACAAGGGGCGCATGGCCGGCAACCTGGCCGATTACGGTGTCTTTGCCTTCTATCCCAACAAACAGATCACTACCGGTGAAGGTGGCATCATCGTCACCGATGATGATAAAGCAGCCAATTACATGCGCGCCCTGCGTAGTCAGGGACGGGCTCCCGGTGACACCTGGTTACAGCATACCTATCTCGGTTACAACTACCGCATGGACGACATGAGTGCCGCCCTCGGACGCGTGCAGATGAGCCGCATCCAAAAGCTGCTCGCCGAGCGCCAGCAGGTGGCCGATTGGTACGCCGAGCGCCTCAGCGAGATCCACGGTGTAGAAGCGCCGCAATTAGTGGAATCGACCACTCGCGTGAGCTGGTTCGTCTACGTTATCCGCTTCAACGCCGGCCTGGACCGCGACAAGATCGCGCGGGACCTCGTCGAGCTTGGTATTCCGGTGCGGCCGTACTTCCTGCCCATCCATTTGCAGCCATATATGGTCGAGCAGTTCGGCTATCGCAAAGGCGATTTTCCGGTCACTGAAGACCTGGGCAAACGCGGTCTGGCCATCCCCTTCTCAGGAAAAATGACTGAGGGCCAGGTGGACATCGTGTGCCAGATGCTGCGGAAGTGCATCGACAAGAATTCCTGATCAACCCATGAGCGAACCTGTCGTTTTCTCCCCTGCAAAAAGAAAAGGCATGCCCCTGCACATCATACTGGCAGTGGTGTTGGCTGCCGGGGGAGCGGCGTTGCTCTGGCTCGGGTTCAACCGGGCGCAAAGTGAGTTCATCGTCATCTATCTATTTGGCGCGCTGGTGCCTCTCGCGATTCTGCCCTTTGTGGTCTATCGCGCTTACTCCCTGGCACATGCCAGCTATTCCATCGAGCGCGACGGATTGAGCATCCGCTGGGGGCTGCGCAAGGAAGATATCCCATTCACTGAACTGGAGTGGATCCGCCCCATGGGCGAGATGACCGAGGAACTTGACCTGCCGCCTCTTTCCATGCCGGGAGCGTACCTTGGCAAGGTGCAGCATCCTGACCTGGGCGAGGTGGAGTTCATCGCCTCTGACACCGATTCCATGGTGGTGATCGCTTCCTTCGATCAAGTTTTCGTGCTCTCGCCAGAGAACCCCGACAAGTTCATCGATTCATTCAGCCGCGCGCTCGAGATGGGCAGCCTCAGTCCGATAGAGGCTTTCTCAGCCAAACCGGCCGAGTTCGTGCGTTCGGTCTTCGCCGACCGGGTTGCCCGTATCTCTTTCATCGCGAGTCTGTTGCTCACCGTGCTGCTGATCGTCATTACCAGTCTGCTCATCCCTTTGCAGAGCTCGGTTTCAATGGGCATCAACGCGTCGGGTGTGCCGCTGGAACCGATCGCTTCGAACCGTCTGCTCATCCTGCCGTTGCTGGGCTCCTTCGCGGTGGTAATGGATTGGGGTGTCGGTTCATTTTTCTATCGCAAACCAGAACAGCGCGTTGTTTCGTATGCCATATGGGTCACTGCTGTGGTTACACCGGTTTTATTGATTGCTGGCCTATTGACCATTGTTTTTTAGAAAGAAGGGTTGGTGCCCATGCTATCTCCCAGCTTGATGCAGTTGTTGATCGGCGGAATCCTGGCAGCCATCGCGGCAGTGATCTCATGGGGACTACGCTGGCTGAAAGGCAGCGGAGCGTTAGCGGCGTTCATTCTCGGCTTGGTCGTTTTTGGTTTGGGGGGATTGTCCTGGGCGTATGTTTTACTGGCTTTTTTCGTTACGTCTTCATTGCTCTCAATCCTGTTCAAGAATAAAAAAGAACAGGTTGAAAAATCGTATGAAAAAAGTTCACGTCGCGATGCCGGACAGGTTTTCGCCAACGGAGCAATCGCCGGTCTGTTCGTGGTGGCCCACGTTTTCTTCCCCGATTCACGTCTGACCTGGACCGGATTTGTTGCAGCCCTGGCGGCAGCCAATGCCGATACTTGGGCGACTGAACTGGGCATTCTCAGCAAACATGATCCTATCCTGATCACAAATGGCAAACCGGTAACAGCCGGGACCTCTGGCGCGGTATCGCTCACAGGGATGATCGGCGCCGTATTGGGATCGGCTGTGGTGGTTCTGGTCGCCTGGTTCTTCTGGCCGGGTGCCGTTATGCCGGCAAGAGTTTGGTGGATCCCGGTAGTGTTGTTTTGTGGTTGGGTCGGCAGCCTGGTCGATTCCTGGCTTGGAGCCCGTTTCCAGACGATCTATTTTTGTCCGGCCTGTCAGAAGGAAACCGAAAGGGAGATAGCGCATGGTTGCGGAACGGCTACCGTTTACCTTAGGGGGTGGCGCTGGATGGATAATGATTGGGTCAATCTGCTTTGCACATGCGTCTCTGCCTTGTTGGCTTTACTATTAATGTTACTTTGTCATATTTGAAATGTAAAAATTTCCTTACAGAAATGCAATTATGTGTCTCTCGGTCATTTAATTGCTATAATCTATTGGAAGAAATTGTTTTTCCTCTTCTAATATTGGATTTAAGACTTGGGCATGGAAAATATCAAACTGAAATTCATGAGAAAGTTCCATAACCGCAAGGTCTTTGGACAGACTTTGGTGGAATTTGCCATGGTTCTGCCCATTTTTCTTCTCCTTCTTTACGGAATTCTGGAAATCGGACGTTTTGTCTATTATTACAGTTCGATATATACCGCCAGTCGTGAAGCGGTGCGCTATGGAGCCGGAGTAGGCACCAACGCTGACGGGATACTGTACTATCAAGATTGCGCTGGGATCCGGCAGCGTGCCAAATCCAGAGCTGTCGCGATCGGTTTAACTGACGCGGATATCTTGATCCATTATGACAGTGGCCCTGACAGCAATGGCGAATCGGTCAGCCTGGGCAACTGCGGAACATACATGACTAAGCTAAAATTGGGTGATCGGGTGGTCGTGACGGTGAATAAAACATTTAACTTCATCGTTCCGATCGTCAATAACATGACCATCCCGCTGACCTCCACCAGTATGCGATCTGTGATCGTTGAACTGGATATTCTCAGTACTCCTCCATATACCAACACCCCCAAACCCACGTTCACCAAGACGGGAACCCCCACCCGTACAGTGACATATACCCCAACAATAACATTAACACCAACGCTGACCTTCACTGCGACGCTTACATATACGCCGACGGAAACTCCAACAATTACATTGACCCCCACGATTACATTGACGCCAACCATCACTCTGACGCCTACCATTACACTCACGCCAACCGATACGCTGACTCCCACGTTGACGCCAACCCGGACGATTACCCCTACTCCGACTGATACACGCACACCAACGATTACCCGTACTCCGACGGATACTCCCACAATTACACTTACCCCAACGATCACCTTGACCCCGACCATTACCTTGACCCCGGTGGATACTTTTACACCTACGATCACAATGACCAAAACCAATACACCCACCAAGACGAACACGCCGACGATCACAAACACATTCACGAATACGCCGACGATCACGCCGACATTTACTCTGACGCCCACAAAAACCCTTACTCCAACGGCATCGGCGACAATGCCTTCAGGGTGTCTGGCTAACTGGATCACGATCGGTAGTTCTCCGTGGATCACCAATAATTTCCTCACCTGGGCAGATGGCACACAGAACACAACTAATTCAGCGCCCTATCTTTCCGGTTTGGAGATCTGGTGGAATGGCGGGCAGACCATGAACGCAATCAACCTGGCCGGTTCCAATATCTGGTCCGGTACAGGGACTTCACCGTTGATTGTGACTCTCTCCAGCTCGATCAAGTACGGCAACTGGGCATATAAGGAATTGGATCTTGTCTTCAATTCAACGATCGACAGCTCGACCGTAATATTTGTGAAACTGTATTTTAAGATTAATTCAAGTGATCCAGTGGCACAATGCTACTACATTTATGGATCGCACCCATGATGAAAATTACTTATTGTTTTGCGAAGAAACTGAAGCAATCACAAAAAGGCCAAAGCCTGATCGAATTAGCGATCAGTATGGTGGTTTTGCTAATCTTACTGGCTGGCATCTTTGATATGGGTCGAGCGATCCTGGCTTACTTTGTACTTCAGGACGCTGCCGAGGAGGGAATGGTTTACGGTACCAGCTTCCCGACGGACTGTAACCAGATCGACACCCGTATACGCAACAACATTACCAATAATATTATTGATGAAAACGACATGGTGATTTCCATTTATATACAGGGTGATTCGGGAATGATGTCTTGTTACTCGATCCCATATGCCCAGGTATATGCCACGCGTGTTATGCGGATCGAGATCACGGCCGATTTTCACATCACAATGCCATTTTTGGGAACTTTTGTCGGTGGTCAAACCATCCCATTGAAGGTAGTTACAAATGGTGTGATATTGAGGCCACCTCCGCCAACTTAGAAGAGGACCTTATGGATAAGAGAGAAAATCAAAGGGGACAAATCATAATAATCATCGCTTTGTCGCTCGTGGTGATCATGGGGTTCACAGCTCTGGCAATCGATGGCAGTATGATCTATAGTGAAAAACGTTCGGATCAAGCTGCCGCTGATTCAGCAGCGCTGGCTGGAGCAGGGGCCGCGGCGCAATACTTGAAAACAGCCAACATGTCGGGTTTTGCCTGTGGCGGAGGAGTCGCTGCCGGGGCTGCGACCGCGGCGATCAATGTGGCGAAAGCCACGGCAGCCAAAGACGGGATAACGCTAATTCCGAATGATCTTAGTGTTAGCGGTGTGACCACTACCTGCGATAACTATAATGGGCGAAAATACATCGATGTCCATATTGTGATCACGACTGAGGTTAAACCAAGATTCATCGGTGTCATCCGCTCCGCGCCGATTAAGACTGCCGCAGAAGCTATCGCGAGGGTGTATATCAATACCACTTTTGCCAGCGGTAATTTGATCTATACAACAGGGACAGCTTGCAGTTACTCCAGCAGTCCTTACGGTGGCATTCATGCCACCGGAAATGGAAACATTACAGTCAGACATGGAGGAATATTCTCCAATTCCTGTATCCAGGCAACCGGATCATCGGATATTTTTGTTTACGATGGGGTTGCCCAGTACATGGGCGTAGGATCAAAAACTTTCTATTCTGGATCAGTAAAACAATCGACGGTTGGAAATGGCTTGTTACCAAACACCAATACAACAGCTTTTATCCTTAATGATACCGATACCTCTTCCGGAGCCTCAATTTCTACTTATACATCGCAGTCTTACCAATTGTGGAGCACATATACCGCGAATCCAAATATTCCTGAAGCTTTTTGGCCTTCTCCGACCACGCAAACCATTACCGCTGATATGGAAAGTGTCACCATGCCAACCTGTCCGTCAACTTCTCGGACATTCCCATCGAGCTCAGGTGGCGCCAACCAGACTGTCTACCCCGGGACGTATTCATCTGCCGCGTCATATGGCGCCTGGGGAGGGTACACCCTGACATTTGCCCCGGGAGTTTATTGCTTCAATAGCAGCCTCTCACTTAGTGGTGGCAGTGACACGATCATCATGAAAGGTGTTGTACTGTACTTCACTGGAACTGGTGGAATTAGCTTTGGTGGTACAGTCAAACCCACAATGGATGGCAGCTCGATCTTTATCACAAATGGTACATTCGACCTGGGTTCAGGAATCCCGTTCAACGCGGAGAATTTCTTTGTTTACATCAAGAGCGGCGCATTCTCGATCTCGGGAGCAGCCACGGGAACGATCAGCGCTTTCAGTACATCAAATAGCGTCTACGCGATTCCCGGTGTGCTGGTGTATATGGCAAGCACAAACACTAGCAATGTACAGATCAATGGGTCCGGCGGATTGATCGCCTCCGGGACGATCTACGCGGCGAATTCTCTGGTTAAAGTCACCGGCGCGTCCACTTCTAATACGATGAATGTACAAATCATTGGAAAAGCGGTCTGGGTAGATGGATCGGGAACCGTGACCATGGATGCGGATGAGGGAACACTTTATTCGCAGGGGTCGACAACGATCCAACTACTGAAATAGGATCTCAAGCTAACGATAATCCCCGGTTGTTTCAACCGGGGATTATTAGTAGTCTAGCTTTCTACGTGGTCTGGGACGGGTACTTAGAGGGTCGATGTCCAACCGATAACCCACCCCGCGGATGGTTTTGATGTAGCGCGGATGCCGGGGGTTCTCTTCGATTGCTTGACGGAGCCAGCTCATGTGTACGTCGAGCGAACGAGTATCCCCGGTGTAATTAGTCTCCCAGGCTTGTTTGAACAACTCTTCACGATCCACCACTTCCCCCGCATGGTCCATCAGGATTTTTATCAGGGTGACAAGCCGTGGGGTTAACTGGATCTGGCGGTCATCGCACACGAGACGGCGCTGGTCGATATCCAATTGAAAGGGGCCGATACGCAGGTCTGATTTGTTCTGGATGGGTAGCAATTGTTTGACGCGATTTACCAGCTTTTGCATGGTAAAGGGCAATGCCAGAACCAGATTGGCTCCGGCTTTATCGTTGGTGTCGCCATCCTCATTGACGATGAGAATGATCGGAAGTCCAGGTTTTTTATCTTGTAATGATTGACATATCCGTTTTCCAGTGCTGCGCATCGATGATGCATCAATTATCGCGAGGTCTGGGGTGGATGCATCCAGATGAACCATGGCAGCGGCTCCATTAGGCACGCTTTCCACCAAGTAGCCCTTTTTTAACAGCCCTGCTGAAAAGGAGGGATGGTCTGCGTGTTTGCCTTCGATCAGGAGTATAGTATGTTTCATAACGATTGAATGCCAGCTACTCTCTCATTTAATAAACAATTTACATAACTTTGGTACCCGTACCAATGTCCAAGCTTTGACGATGATGTAATTATTTGTCTAAAGGATACCGATCAGGAAATTTACCTTTTTTCCAAATGTACCCCTGCTATAGTATTTGATGATGAGCTATGGATCAAATTTATCAAGATTGGTAATCCGTTCCTGGTCAGATTTGTTTCCGTTATTATACATCAATATCTACTAATCTTAAATAATTGTAAGAGATAGCTCTTCAGCATTTTTTAAGATTCCCAAGGAGAGGTCATCGAACAGGATTGTTGCACGAGGTATCCCTGCATGTTAGAATAAATTGAGTATGGTAGTGGAGAAATCATGGGAAAAATGATTGAAGTGATGATAGATAGCATTCGCGTAAGCCTCACGAGCCAGCAACGTATCGTCTTGCTGCGAAGTCTTGAGAATGAACGCTATCTACCGATCTGGATCGGGCCTTATGAGACCGAATCGATCACCATCGCCTTGCAAGAGATCGAACTGGCACGGCCACAGGCACATGATCTACTCGTACTCATGTTGAAGAAGTTGGATGCTCATCTGCGCAGAGTGGAAATTACCGCTCTCAAAGATGATGTGTTTTATGGCAACCTTGTTGTCGAAAAAGACGGACAGATGATCAACATCGATGCCAGACCGTCCGATTCGATCGCGATGGCTGTCCGTGCCCATGTACCTATTCTGCTTGCCGAGGAGATTCTGGACGCAGCGGGGATTCTTGTATCCCCCGACATTCAACAAGAAATGGCCGAGGCGGAGAATCTATCGGAACAGGCACCATCAGCCGCGGCGGATGAATCCAAGAAACGGTTATCCGTTTTTGAAGATTTCTTACAAAACCTTGATCTTGATGATGGATCAGGTAAATCGGCAGACGATGGTGGTGGGGATATGCCGCCTGACTCTTCTGAAAAACCAAGTAGTTAAAATTTTGTACCAACCGAGTTGAATATGAGCGATTTTCCACCAATGGATGATCACGTATCCGCCGAGATACAATCTCAACCCAACAGCCGTGAAGCCGAAGAGGCTGTCCTGGGTTCGGTTTTGATCTATCCCGAATCGTATTATGAGATTGCGCAGATCCTGCATGCCGACGATTTTTACGTTATCCGCAACCAATGGTTGTGGGAGTGTTTTACGCGCCTCCATGACCGGCGCATTCCCATCGATCTGCTGACTGTCGCGGAAGACCTGGATGAGCATGGTCAATTGACTGAGATTGGTGGCCAGGGTTATCTCACTGCTCTGGTGAACCAGACGCCATCTTCACTTCATGCCGAGGCTTACGCAAAGATCGTTGAACAAAACGCTGTCCGCCGCAGGCTGCTGTCGTCAGCGAATGAGCTGGCCAAGCTGGCTTACGATCAGGAAAAACCGATCGATACCATTATCGACGAAGCCGAGCAAAATATCTTCGGTTTAAGCGAAAGGCGTGTGGCGCACGATCTGGTTCCCATCGCACAGGTGGTGAGCGATACTTACGACCATGTTTCAGAATTATCGCAACGGGATGAAGAGATCTACGGCGTACCGACCGGATTGACCGACCTGGATAAGCTGCTAGGTGGTTTGCAAAAATCAGATCTGCTAATTATCGCCGGGCGTCCGGGCTCGGGCAAAACAGGATTCTTGCTCTCGATCGCGAAGAACGCGGCTCAGAAACACAAGAAGCATGTTGCCGTCTTCTCTCTTGAAATGTCGAATGAACAATTGGTGCAGCGTCTGATTGCGCAGGAAACGCGTATTGACACCCAACGGTTGCGCACCGGCAAATTGGAGGAGCACGAATGGGAACTCTTCACCCAAGCGACCGAGGTACTGGGCGACACCCACATTTGGCTGGACGACACTCCGGCGATCACTCCGCTTCAGTTGCGTACCAAGTGTCGTCGCCTGCATATGGAATACTCGCTTGACCTGGTCATAGTTGACTACCTGCAGTTGATGGGCAGCGACAGCAGAAATGAGAACCGCGTGCAGGAAGTCTCTTTCATCTCGCGCAGTCTCAAAGTGCTGGCGAGGGAACTGAATGTGCCCGTCCTGGCTGCAGCTCAGCTCTCCCGTGCCGTTGAACAGCGTACCGATAAAAAACCAATCCTTTCAGACCTGCGCGAGTCGGGTTCGTTGGAACAGGATGCGGACATCGTAATGTTCATTCATCGTCCCGACGCCCTCGAGAAGGACAATCCACGCCAGAACATCGCAGAATTGATCGTGGCCAAACATCGTAATGGTCCTACCCATCCGGGGATTGAGCTGGTGTTCCTGAACAATCTGGCTCGTTTTGAGAACGCGGCGACTTTCACCGGAGGGTTTGAAAAAGAGGGCAAACATACCGGAGTCAGGAAGTAATGAACCGATTTAAGGGCTTCACCGAAGGGAAAACCTCACAGGTGCAAATACCTGGTGAGTTTTTCACAAAGTTACTCTCAGACATCTCCGATCTGGACGAAGTCAAGGTATTGTTGTGCATCTTTCATTTGCTACAAATCAAGAACGAATCGGTCAAATACTTCTACCTGGACGATCTCATGGAAAATGAAGTGGTGAAAAAGTGTTTTCCAGATGAAATTACGTTGTCCTCCGCTTTGAAGAAAGCCATCGAGCATCAGGCAGTGCTGGTAGGGCAGTACGACGGAAGGAGTATGTATTTCCTCAATACAGCCCAAAGCGGTGGCGCTCTGCGTGCCCTGCAAAAAGGAGCATGGACTCCAAATAACCGCAGGACGTTCTATCAGGATTCTGATGAGAAACCCAACCTCTTCACCCTTTACGAGAAGAACATTGGTCCACTGACGCCAATTCTGGCTGAAACACTGGAAGATGCTGAGAAGGAGTATCCGGCTGACTGGATCGAAGACGCGATCACAATCGCAGTAAAGAAGAACGTTCGCAACTGGCAATATATTGAAGCGATCTTGCGCTCCTGGAAGGAGAAAGGACGCAGTGAAGAAAATCGACGAGACGATCAAGAAAATCCAAGAAGATACATCGAGGGTGAACTTGCCGACTACATCAAACACTAAGAATGACGCGGAAGCTGCACCGGTCTGCCCGATCTGCGGAGGCGTTGGCTATTTACGTCAGGATCTGCCGGTAGGACATCCCGACTTTGGCAAGTTGCAGCTCTGTGTGTGCCAGCAGCAAAAGGTCAATCAATTGGCTCACTCGCGCATGTACCAGACCAGCAATCTTGATCTGTTCAAGAAAATGACCTTCGAGTCATTTTCAACTCAGGGACGCATGGGATTGGGTGATTACCAGATCTTCTCCCTGCAAAACGCGCTGAGTGCCGCGCGCCAATTCGCTGCTTCTCCAAAGGGGTGGTTGGTGCTTTCCGGAAGCTACGGCTGTGGTAAAACTCACCTGGCAGCAGCCATTGCCAACACTTGCGTTGAATATGGCATGTCCACTTTGTTCCTCACCGTTCCCGATCTGTTGGATTGGCTGCGATATTCCTATGGCTCGACAGATGTTTCTTACGAACAACGTTTTGAAGAGATCAGAAATGTCGGTTTGTTAGTACTGGACGATCTTGGAGCGCAAAATGCCACGCCATGGGCCATTGAGAAGCTCTTTCAGATCGTCGATTATCGCTACTTGCGTCGCCTGCCAATGGTGGTTACTTCAAACCAGCGGCTCGAAGACCTGGACGACCGCATCCGCAGTCGGCTGCAGGACCCTGAACTATCCACGCTTGTTCATATCTCCTCACCTGATTACAGGGCGCCAATACGCGAGATCAGTGACCCACTGGTGCATCAGTTGCAGCTCTTGAGTGATCGCAGTTTTGGTAATTTCAGCCTGCGCGAACCGGAGCGCTTTGATCCGGACCTGCAAGCGAGTCTGGAATCCGCGTTCAAGGACGCGCAGGAATTCGCGGAACATCCGCATGGTTGGTTGGTGTTGGTCGGAGGTTATGGTTGTGGCAAGACCCATCTGGCGGCAGCCATCGGGAATTATCGCAAAGGGATGGGCGACGACCCCATTTTTGTTGTGGTTCCCGATCTGCTTGATCACTTGCGCGCCACCTTTGGGCCGAGCAGCAACGTCTCTTATGACGAGATGTTTCAACGGGTAAAGGCGGCACCGATCTTAATCCTGGACGATATGGGAACACAGAGTGCTACTCCCTGGGCGCGAGAAAAGCTGTACCAGATTCTTAACGAGCGTTACAACGCCAAACTCCCGACCGTGATTACCACCTCACAGAAACTCGAAGATCTGGATTCACGCATCCAGAGCCGTATGCTGGATAACCGGCTCTGCACTATTGCTGCGATCCTGGTACCTTCCTACCGGGGTGGAGGGCGTTCCGAACGATCACGTCGAACAAAGTAACACATTTACGATTTGCGTAGGTTTACAATTTGAAGGATAAATTAACCACCTGGATTTCAATCAAATCCAGGTGATTTTTATTTATTCATTTGATAATTTGTGATAATTGGCGTTATTCGTAGAAGCTGGCTGGTTATTTCTTGACAGGATTCAAATCGGAAGTGCAATTCGGGCAGCGAGTGGCTTTTACCGAAATCTGGGTGAAGCAATAGGGACACTCGCGTGTGGTGGCTTCAGCGGCGGGGGCTGGTTTGGCGGTGAGACGATTGACCTGGCGGACCAGCAGGAAGATGACCAGCGCGACTATGATGAAATCGATCAGTGTGTTAAGAAAAACACCATAATTGAGGGTGGCAGCACCGGCTGCCTGAGCTTCCGCAAGGGTCGCGTATTTTGTTTTTCCTAGGTTGATGAACAGGTTGGAGAAATCGACATTATTTAGTAATAAGCCGATGGGGGGCATGAGGATGTCATTGACAAGAGATGTGACAATTTTGCCGAATGCCGTACCAATGATCACACCGATCGCCAGGTCGAGAACATTCCCCCGCAGAGCAAACTCCTTGAATTCCTTTAGCATTTTTTCCTCCAGATTTAGAATACGATTGTAATTTTGATTATACAGTTCAATATTTCAGATCAATTCATGTATGTTGTCAAATGGGGATGATAGAATTAACACTATGTTTTCCCGCATGAAACAAGTCAGTGGAACATACCCTCGCCAATTCTGGATCCTGGCTGGCGTGAGCCTGCTCGCATGGACCTTTCACAACATGATCATGCCTTTCATGTTGATCTATGCCGGTGAAAAGCTCAACCAGCCGTTAACCACGCTGACCGTGTTATTCACGATCTATGCGATTGCTGGGTTGGTGACCACTTTTTTCGGTGGCAGTATTGCCGATTTCTTTGGGAGGAAATGGGTGATCGTTTTTTCCTTTTTCCTTTGCGCGGGATCGTGGTTGCTGTTGTTGTGGGCAGATACCATGCCAATGTTCATTGTTTTCATGATTCTCAACGGCGCCACTACGCCGCTTTATCGCCTGGCGACTGACGCCATGATGGCAGACCTTGTAAACGCTGACAGGCGGATGGATGCTTATTCTCTTCTACGCATGGGCAACAATCTGGGGGTGGCGATCGGCCCGGCAATTGGTGGATTTATTGCCTCGGCTTCTTATAATATTTCCTTTGTCATTTCCGGTAGCGGAATGATCCTGTGCGCGATCCTAGCGATGGCGTTCTTTGGCGAGACCGCGCCACTGGTCAAACAAGCGAATCTCAAAAAAGAGAAAACCACGGGTGGTTTTATTCAGATTCTGCGCGACCGTGATTTTATGGCCATTGTGGGTGCGTTTTCACTCAACCGGGTTACTTCTTCCACGATCTGGTTAATGCTTGGAGCGTACGCGAAGACCTACTTCAACATCGGTGAAGATCTCTACGGCTTTATCCCCACCACGAACGCCCTGATGGTTATCTTTCTGCAGGTACTCACCACCAGGTGGGTTAAGCGCTACTCCGCGGGCTGGATGATGACATTGGGTTCAGCATTCTATGGATTAGCGATGTTTTGCATCGCGTCTGGGCACGGGTTTTGGGCTTTCTGGTTGGGGATGGTGATTGCCACCATCGGTGAAATGATCTTACTGCCTACATCGACCACCATGGTAGCCGCGCTGGCACCGGAACAGATGCGCGGACGATATATGAGTGTTTACACGCTTACAAACGGGGTTGGACAGGGGGTTGGACCGTTGTTGGGAGGTTTCCTGAGCGATATGTTCTTTCCTGCTGCCACCTGGTTGGGCGGTGGATTTGTCGGTTTGGCTGGAGCGGCAGCGTTTATGGCGCAGGCGATCCATAAATGGCATTCCAGCAATCGCTAAAATTATTTCTCTTTGAGAAAACTGTTCCTTCTTACTAAAGTGCAAGTGCTGCTATTGCGGGGGATCATTCCTCTTTGTATAATGTTAAAGTAATGAAAACCGTTCGAAAAATTGCGCTCTCCGTGATCCTTTGTGCTTTCCTGTTGGGGTTGACGGCCATTTCTGGCTCTGTTAACGGGCAGGAAAGCAGTTCTGTCTATGTACCCGAAACCGGGCATTGGATCTGGGGGGAATTTTTGGTGATGTATAACAGTGTGAGCGATCCATTGTTGTATTTTGGTTACCCCATTACTGACGATTTCATTGACCCGGTCACAAAGGATCACGTTCAGTACTTTCAGAAAGCGCGGTTTGACCTGGTGGACACCACGGATGGTCAGAAGGTTAAATTGGCTCCACTCGGACGCTTGCTTCATGAAGATGGCGCTCAACTCGCTGATGTAGCAGAGGATGGTCCCACCTGCCGGCGTTTTAAAAGCGGATATTCGGTGTGTTATGCATTTTTACAATACTTCGATGCCAACAATGGCGCTGACCACTTCGGCGATCCGGTTTCCGCCCTCGAGGTCATTGATGGTAGGTATGTACAATACTTTGAGTACGCGCGTATGGAATGGTGGCCCGAAAAGGAATCTGGTCAACGCGTTGTTTTAACCGATATCGGTAAGCTTTATTTTGACAAGGTGGTAGCTAACCCTGAACTGCTTAGACCAGCTAAGGCGAGCAATATTGCTGGGCAATTGCTCAAGCCAGTCGTACGTGTCTTTGCCGCCAACTCATTGGCCGGGGTGGGTGAACAACAAACGATCTATATCGTCGTGCAAGACCAGTACCTGAACGCTATCCCCCAGGCACAGGTGGGCGTGACCATTACACTTCCTGATGGCACCAGTGAATTCTTCCGCTTAGATGAAACCAACGAGTTTGGTGTGAGTCAGATTTCATTTACTGTTCCTGATCTGGAGGTTCAGTCCACGGTGACCATAATGGCTGAAGTGACCATACGTGGTGAAACCGCCACCGGAAACGGTTGGTTCAGAGTCTGGTGGTAAACAGCGGTAATCCCCTGATTTCAATAATTCAAATGGATTATTTTAGACTCAACTCGTTATAGAGTTTCTGATACTCGTTGGCATTAGCCGGGTTGAGAGAGAGGATATTCTTGATAGTCGCCAGGCAAGAATTCTTGTCTTCGGCTTTCAGGAGTTTTTCAGCCAACGCATCCAGTTTTTCAATGGCTTTAGGAACCTGGTTGCGCGAGACGTAGTAATTGATCATGGCGCGTTGAATGCCCATTTCGGAAGGGTGATTTTCGAGCAGATCGTCCAGGAAGTGAGTACATTTGGCGAATTGATCAGCGTTTTCCATGATCTTGAGATAGCTTTCCAGTTCACTCATGGCAGCATTGGATTGGCCCATCTGCAGATGCAGGTCGATCAGAGTGGCGCGCGGGCCGGGTTCTTGAGGTTGCAGGCTGCGTAGTTGCTCGAAAATTCGTATGGCTGACTTCCAGTCCAAACTCTGAAGCTCGATGTCTGCCAGTTTATTAAGGATCTGCAGCGACCATTTTTGGGTGGAACTGGATTGTTGTGATAAAGACAGGGCAGATTGGTAAGTTTGTCGCGCCAGGTCAAGCTCTGCCAGCAGATAATAAACATTAGCTAGGTCCATGTACTGCTGAATGGCATCATCCTGGCGGCCGCTGGACTTATACAGATCAATCAACAACCCGCGCACAGATAGGTCCATCGGCGCAAGCTTGGTGACACGTCGCAGCAGGTTGATGGCCTGACTGGTTTCACCGCGGATGTTATAGGAATTGGCAACCAGGAGGAATTTCTCGACAGCATCCAACATACGGCCTTCAGAGATTAGTAATTCAGCCATCTGGATGTGCAATGGTAGATAGAAAGGAGCGAACGTTAAAGCGTGATAGGCTTCTTCCATGGCGGAACGAAGTTTGCCCTGGTTAGCCAGCTCCTTAATCGCGATCATGGCTTCGATCATCTGGCTGCTATTTGATTCCAGGAACATCTCGGCAAGAGGTAACGGAGGGCTGCCTTCAGGCTGCGGTGGCAATTGATGACGGGCAGCGGTCATGTAATCGCGCCAGTCGGGGCGCATCAATTGCGTATTGATCACGCTACATAATCGACGGATGTCTTTGGCATCGGTCACCCGCTGATGAGCTTCAAGAATGGGTTCGTAAAGCTGGAACAGTTCATCGCTTTGATCGACCGGGATCGTGTCGCAGTCGGCTAATCGCAGCGCCTGCAGGTAATTTGTGCTGGCTTCTTTATATTGGTTTGATTGTTCATAGATATCAGCCATGAGCAGATACGAAGCAAGCGCGTAATCTGGATTCTTGACCGATTTTTGTAGATTATGGATGGCTTTTTTGGTGTCCTTTTTTCGCAGTAGTAGCCCCAGGACAAAATAGGACGCGGATTGGTTCAAGCCAAGATCGATGGCACGGTCCAGTTCACCGGCAGCCTGTTCATCCTGCCCTGAGGTTTGCAGATCGATCGCTTGACTCAAATGTGTCTGGATACGTGCCCGCTCGGCCATTTCGGGGTTCAGGCCGCCCGTTCCACGGGTAAGAGCATGGATACCACGACGGCTGACTTGATTATTGTTGTTTTGATTGTCCTCAGTCTGGTCAAAAAGCAGACTGGCCATTTCTTTAAGCGCCTTCAACCGCGTTTCGGTGATGGGGTCATAATGGGTCGGTTCCCTCTCATCGAGGCTTTCCTTGGCACTTTCCAGTTCTTTCACTTGAGCCATACGGACCGCGCCCATGGAATCGCTTTTACGGCCGGGTCGGGGGAGCATCTGGTTTGCTTTAAGTATGTTTAGAGCTTTTTTGGCTTCGGCGTTGTTTGGAGATAACTGTAATGAATACTGTACCACCTGGGTGGCTTTGGCGGTATCGCCGCCAGCCTGCATCAATGCTGCTGTGGCGAGATACTCGGTGACGGCTTCGTCCTTGCGACCCAGTTTATCGAAAATCATGGCGAGACGGGTATGCACAGTCTGGTTTTCGGGCACAAGCAGAAGTGCGTTGGTAAAATCGTCAATAGCGCGATCCACATCGTGTGCCTTCAACTGCATTTCCGCACCTTGCATGAAGGACTGGACTGCTTCACTTAGCAGGCCGGTACGTTCGTAGATTCTGGCGATCTTTTCGAAAGGCATGGGATCGTCAGGCTGGAGCGCGGAGACTCGTTGATAGACTCGCAGCGCTTCATCATATTGTTTTAATTGGAAATGGGCAAGACCGAGGCTCGCGAGAGCGGTCGGCTGGTCGGGAGCTTCATCGAGAGCCTGGGCGTAAAACTCGACAGCTTTGTCCCAGTCTTGATCCCAGGCAGCGGAGTGTCCCTGATTCATTAATGTTTGAAATTTTGCAGAGTCTCCGGGCATTTTTTCTTCCTAATCTGACATCACTTGCATACTCCCCCAGTTTACACCACTTCGGGCTTCCGTGAGGAGAGGAATGGATAAAATATAAGCATTTTCCATAACACGATGAACAACTCGAGCGGTTTCTTTTAATTCAATTTGAGGAACTTCAAGCACAAGCTCATCGTGAACCTGCAGGAGCATCTTTGCTGAAAGTTTCGCAGCCAGTAAAGCCGGGGGGAGCGCGATCATGGCAAGCTTCATAATATCAGCCGCGGTACCCTGAATGGGCGCGTTAATGGCTTCACGTTCTTCGCGGTTTTTCATGGCGACATTGGTGGGATTGGCCAGGTTGGGGAAGTAGCGTCTTCTACCCAGCATTGTTTCGACGTAGCCCTGGCGAGCGGCCAGCGTACGGATGCCGTCGAGGTATTTCTTGACGCCGGGGAAGTGTTCGAAGTAATCTTTGACAAAGTTTTCCGCTTCAGCCAGGGTGAGATCTGTGCTGCGACTGAGACCAAACGCGCTCATGCCGTAGATTAAACCGAAGTTGATTGCCTTCGCGTGACGGCGCTGTTCCTTCGTCACCTGGTCGAGGGGAACCCCATAGATGGCAGCGGCTGTAGCGGCGTGAATATCCTGACCGGCTCGGAAAGCTTCGAGCATGGATTCATCTCCGGACATGTGAGCGACAATACGAAGTTCGATCTGTGAATAATCAACCGATAGTAACACGTGACCTGGCGCGGCTACGAATCCCAGCCGCACCTGCCGTCCGATCTCGGTACGAGTGGGGATGTTTTGCAGATTGGGGTTTGACGAGGCTACTCGGCCTGTAGTGGTACCGGTTTGACTGTAGCTGGTGTGGACCCGATTGGTTTTAGGGTCGATCTGCAACGGCAGGGCGTCGAGATACGTCGATTTCAGTTTGGATAGCTCACGGTATTCCAACAACATGTCAACCACGGGATGTTTGCCTGAGAGTTCATCGAGCACAGCCGCGGAGGTGGAGTAATGGCCGCTGGAGGTTTTTTTGTTCTTATCGGGTGGTTCGAGCTTGAGGGTTTCAAAGAGCACCTTCGATAACTGCTGGGTTGAATTCAGGTTAAAGGAATATCCGACAGAGTCGTAGACTTGTTTCTCGATCTCGGCCAGACGGGCTCCCATCTCTTTGGAGAATTTGGCGAAGAACTCGCGATCCAGGCTGATGCCTGTGCGTTCCATTTGGATGAGCACCGGGAGAAGCGGCATCTCGATCTCATTGAAAATCTTGGTACAGTTCCGCGAGGCCATTTTCTCTTTGAGCAACGGTACCAGCCGCAGAGTGACCTCGGCGTCAGCCGCAGCGTATGGAGCGGCAGACGAGATCGAGACCAGATCCATCGTCGTTTGATTTTTTCCACTACCAATTAATTCTTCGATATGGGTCATGCTGATGTTCAGGTAAACTCCGGCCATGTCTTTGAGACCCAGGTTGCGGGAGGCTGGATCGATGAGCCATTCAGCGATCATGGTGTCAAAGGATAGGGGAGTAACCTCAAGACCATGCTGTGCCAAAACAATCGCATCGTACTTGAGGTTATGACCGGCTTTCGCGATTGATGGATTAGTCATTGCTGGGCTGATCGCAGCAAGGATTTGCTCCAGAGGGAGTTGCTTGCCCTCGCGATGCCCGACGGGGATGTAATAACCTGTGCCCTCCTTGACGGATAAGGAGATTCCCACCAGTTTCGCCCTCATGGGATCGATACTGTCTGTTTCGGTGTCGAACGCGATGAATTTGGAACTTTCGAGGGTAGATTTTAGTTCGTTCAGGCCCTGCGCGTTATCGATAATGATTGTTTGCGGAGAATATGCCGAAGGCAACCCCACCTCTTTTATTTCCTGCCCGAACAGACTGAGTTGGCCGCTGGAGGCTGAAGCTCCATTCAGATTTTTGAGAATGGCATGCATCTTTGGAATCAAGGTTCGGAATTCAAGTTCCCTGAAGAGTGCCTCCACGGCAGGCACGTTAATATGGTCGGTTTTTGCATCCTGTAAGTTCAGGGTAATTGGCGCGTCTGTTTTGATGGTTGCCAGTGTTTTACTCATATAGGCGGAATCTTTTCCAGCCATGAGTTTGGTGGCAAAGCGGGGAGCGATCTCTGCCATGTGCGCGTAGATCTCATCCAATGTTTTGTATTGTTCAAGAAGTGCAACTGCGGTCTTTTCACCCACTCCGGGTACGCCGGGGATGTTGTCAGAGTGATCGCCGACCAGGGCTTTGTAATCGATCACCTGGTCGGGATTGACACCAAGCGATTCCTTGACCTCGGTCGCGCTGTAATTCTTGGCTTCAGAAAGCTTTGATCCAGATAAACTCACCACGATACGGTCGTCAACGAGTTGAAGCAGATCTCGATCGCCGGTAATGATCTTGACACCGAAGCCTTCTTTTACGGCCTGGGTGGCGATGGTACCGAGGATGTCATCCGCCTCGAAGCCTTCCTTTTCGAGTCGGGGCACGTGAAAGGCATCCACCATTTGCCGGATACGCTCGATCTGTGGGCGAAGGTCATCGGGCATTTTGGCACGGGTGGCTTTATAGCCAGGGAAAAGTGTGTTGCGGAAGGTTTTGCCGGTATCGAAAGCGACCGCCAGATATTCGGGTTTCTCCTGCTCCAATAAACGCAGCAGCACGCTGGCAAATCCGTAAACACCCGCGGTTGGTTCACCGCTGGCGGTCTGAAGGCGATCGTTGGGAGCACCCGCAGTCAGCGCAAAGTAAGTGCGGTATGCGAGAGCGTGTCCATCGATTAGATAGAGAATGGGAGGCATTTTATATCCTGTGGATAAGCTAATATGTTCTTCCCTGTTGTTCCGTTTTACGGTACAAGCTAAGGAAATCATTGACCATTCGGTTTGAGGGAGGTTGTAAACCACTTATACCAAGATATCCAGACATCCAGAAATCACCATCTGGATTGGATTGCAGCAAGGATGGATTATTGTTAAAGAACAATGTGTTCAACTGTAAGCGGATATCCGATAGCTTTTCGGAGAGGTTGCACATTGGCGGTACCAGGGCGGACCACTGTAGATAAAGAGGACGAACAGAAATCGCGTTTAATTGCCAGCCAAAGCTTTTTAGAATCAAAGGTAATTGTCGGTTACACTGGACAGCCAAATCACGGGTGATGAATTGGGTTGGGTTGGCAGGAAATATCAAGAAGGTGTAGGGTTGCAATGTGTTCGGGTCAAAGACCGCCGCGGGAACTGGTTCCGTGTTGGATAGGTTGTCATTAACCATATCCTCTTGAGATTTTGGTATGGGTTGTAGATTGGATTCATCGGTTCGAACCGGTCCTAATTTTTCGGATGGGAGGGTTTCCTCCCAGGGCAACTTGAAGTCGAAATCAGGGAAAGGTTCCGCGGCTGGAGCCGGTTGGAACTGTCCAGCAACGGGCATTGGAATGGTTTCCTGCTGGTCACTGGGAATTTCGGTAGCTCCTACCTCAACGGGTGCGGATATGTTATTAACAACCGATTGTGATTGGTTATCTGGTTGAAGGATGTCATCCATTTTTTCCCAGGAAGATCCATCCGTGCTTCCAGTAACTGTATCTGAGATCGGTTCTTGATTGGGGTCAGGTATGGGCATTTCAGCAAGGATATTGTTCAAGTTTTGCAATTCCGCTTCACTCAGTCCTTCACCGACAGGTTCGATCTCAGCGTCCTCCTCGACAGGGGTGAAATTTTTTAGAACACTGGTGTTTATCTGTTTTACAGGTGGAGGAGGGGGTTCGTCCACGATCGGGGCAGTCTTTTCCTGCAATTTTGAGGGGAAATCTTCACGCAGCTCTCGCGTGTTTGAATACCGATCAAGGAACGCTTTTCGTAAACGTGAAACTTCGGCTCGAATCTCGGGTAAGGGTTTCTGGGCATGGTATACCAGACCGATCGCGGTTTCTTTAATCAACGGGGCCGCGTAGATAATGTAGCTGCTGGCATCGTGTTCCATGGTCAGATAGCGGAAAAGTTCACCGGATTGGATGTTTGTCCAATACCGGTTGAGGTAATTGATGATATTGTTGCTTGTTTCCTGGGTGAGGACGCCTGAGCTAGCCAATACCTGGCCGTGAAGCAGCAGCAATCCAGCGGACGCCGATGTGGATGCGAGTAATTGTTCGATCTGTTGGGCTCCTACTTCGGGATACCTGATCCAGGTGCTGGTTACATCCACCTCTTCAGAAGCAGGTTGAACAGTGGTGCTTTGCTCTTTTATCAGGCGGCTGATCTTCTCACTCACCTCCGGCCCAAAGAAGGGCTTGTTAACAAACCCGTTGGCGAGGAGACCCGTTAATACTGGATGATGAGGGTTATTCTGTGGAGGAAAAACTAATAACTTGAGGTCAGGGCAAAGAGCCACCATTTCGCGGGTTAAAGTTACAAATGGCAGATCGCTAATCTCTCCATCCAACACTGCGATATCGTATTTTTCAGATTCAAGGGCCGCAAGGGCGTCTTTGCCGCTTTCAACACAAACGACTGAATATCGGCCCCCTTCCTGCAGGTGTGCCTGGAGTTGTCTTAGTAATCTTGCGTCCGGGGAGGCTGCCAGGATGAAATTTTGCATACAAAAAGTGTATCACGGCGGGTTATCCGATGCAAGTTGGACTCCTTATGGAATATCACTATTCTATGGAGGACTATTGGTGTATTCGTTGACTGCACAAGCATGGCAACCTGTGGCATAATCAAATATTGAAAACCTGATCAAGAGGTATACCAGTGGAATTTAAACATATTTGCATGATCGGACTTGGCTATATTGGATTACCGACTGCCAGCACTTTTGCCAAACATGGAATTAAAGTGACCGGAGTTGACAACAATCCTGAGGTGATCGACGCATTGAAGCATGGACGGGTTCATATCTATGAACCCGGATTAGGGGAGATGGTGACTGAAGCGCTTGAAAGCGGAAAATTGAGCGTTGCTGATAAGGCGGTGGAGGCAGACGCGTTTATTATCGCTGTCCCAACTCCATTTTATGGCGACAAGAAAGCTGATTTGAGTTTTGTTCGTGACGCGGCTGAATCAATCGTATCCGTTTTGCGTACCGGTAACCTGGTGATTCTTGAATCGACCTCCCCTCCGCTGACAACAACTGGAGTGGTCAAACCCATTCTGGAAAAGTCGGGTCTGAAAGCGGGCAAAGATTTCAAGCTGGCTTACTCACCGGAACGTGTTTTGCCCGGACAGATACTCAAGGAATTGACCGATAACGCGCGCGTGATTGGCGGTATCGATCGGGTTTCAGCCGAAGCCGGGCGGGATCTATACGCCACCTTTGTCAAAGGAGAGATTATCCTTACTGACGCCACCACTTCCGAGATGGTCAAATTGATGGAAAACACCTACCGCGACGTCAACATCGCCATCGCCAACGAATTTTCACGGCTTGCTGACCGCTTTGGAGTGGACGTATGGGAAGCGATCCAAATTGCGAATCGTCATCCGCGCGTGAAAATACTCAACCCCGGGCCTGGTGTGGGCGGCCATTGCATCAGTGTGGACCCCTGGTTCTTCGTGGAAGCAGCCCCCGATCTGACCCCGCTCATTCACACGGCACGCAAAGTGAATGACAGCCAACCTGAATTCGTAATCGCGACACTCAAGAAAATGCTTGGTGAACTCAAAGGCAAGAGAATCGCCGCGTTGGGATTGTCATTTAAACCCGATGTGGACGATTTACGCGAAAGCCCGGCGGTCGATATTGCTCATTTGCTGGTTAACGAAGGAGCGTTGGTATCGACCTATGAACCATTCAAACCCGATTTTCAGGTGAAGGGAGCGGTTACGGCACCGACCCTGGAAGCGGCGATCAAGAGCGCGGATATGCTCCTGTTGTTGGTCGGGCATAAACAATTCAAGAGCCTTGATCCAGCCATGCTGGCGAGACAGACATCGGCAAGACTCGTCCTTGATACTGTCAACGGTTGGGATAGCCAGTTCTGGAGTGAGGCAGGTTTCCAGGTGAAGAAATTAGGACGAGGAAAATAGTGACGCATAAGATCCGTGTGCTTTCAGTTTTTGGCACCCGTCCTGAAGCAGTGAAGATGGCTCCGGTCATCCAGACGCTGGAACGTGAGTCCGAAGTGGAAAGCCGCGTCTGTGTCACCGCCCAGCACCGGCAGATGCTCGACCAGGTGCTGGAGCTGTTCCAGATCAAACCGGATTACGACCTTAACCTGATGCGCCCCAACCAATCATTGGCAGGCCTGACGGCCGAGGTGATGGAAAACCTTGATCCTGTTCTGGCGGATGAACATCCTGATTGGGTGCTCGTCCAGGGTGACACCACCACCGTAATGACCGCTGCACTGGCCGCATTTTATCGCGGGATTAGGGTTGGTCACGTCGAAGCCGGCTTGCGAACCGGAGACAAACGGCAACCCTTCCCTGAAGAAATCAACCGCCGTATCGCCGGAACCATTGCCGACCTGCATTTCGCACCCACAGATTTGGCAAGGCAGAACCTGCTGCATGAAGGAATCGACGACCGCATCATCCGGGTGACCGGTAACACAGAGATCGACGCGCAATTAAAGGTACTGGAAATGCCCGTTCCAGAACAGGTGCATCGATGGCTGGAGGAATGGCAAATTAGAGAAGGCGGCAATCGCTTGGCGTTGGTGACTGCTCACCGCCGCGAAAATTTTGGTAAACCCATTGAAGATATTTGCTCGGCTTTGAAAAGGCTTGTGGAAGATTACGCGGGGAATCTGCATCTGGTATACCCGGTGCATTTCAATCCGAATATTCAGGAACCTGTCCATAGCATTCTTGGGAATGTTCCCAATATCCATTTACTTGATCCGCTTGACTACCTGCCTATGGTTCACATGCTTAAGGCTGCAACGATCGTATTAACCGATTCGGGCGGAATCCAGGAAGAGGCACCTGGCCTCGGCAAGCCCACGTTGGTCTTAAGAGAAAAAACTGAACGACCCGAAGGAGTGGCGGCCGGGGTACTTAAGCTGGTTGGCACCGATCCTGAACGGATTGTGGCAGAAGCGCACCGCCTTTTGGATGACAAAACCGAGTACAACAAAATGGCTCACGCGGCTAATCCGTTTGGAGATGGTCACGCAGCAGAACGTATCGTCAAAGCACTTTTGGAATTCAACGAGTATTGATCCCAGCGTCCAACTAGAAGAGTCGTCAGATTATGGAAACCATCTGCATTTTTCCCCGCAAGTTCGGTTTGGGTGGGCCGGCATCCTTCCAATCAAGGTTGATCGAAGAATTACGTTCCAACCAGATCCGGGTTGTATTTGAGCCGGATGATCTATCGAACTCGGCCATATTGGTGATGGGTGGGACAAGACATCTAGGTGAACTTCGAGCTGCCAAACGGCGCGGCGTACGGATCGTTCAGCGCCTGAACGGTATGAACTGGGTGCACAAAGTCAAATATACCGGGCTGAAACATTTTTTGAGGGCTGAAGTAAATAATGCGCTGTTGGCCACCATCCGCAGGGATATTGCTGACAAGATCATTTATCAGAGTCAATTTTCATGCGATTGGTGGAACCGGGAAAAGGGCGTCATCCATAAACCGGAATTGGTGGTGTACAACGGGGTGAATCTCGAGGAGTTCAACCCGGCTGGAAGTAATGATTTGCCCGGTGACCGTTACCGGATGCTTCTGGTGGAAGGGAACCTGGGAAATGGTTACGAGGGAGGACTATTCACTGCGGCAGACGCGGCAGCACTGCTCAACCAAAGGCTTGAGAAACCCCTTGAACTGATGGTGGTGGGAACCGTTCCGGATTCTCTACGCCAGAAAGCGAAACGCGATGGTTTGTCCATAAATTGGAAGGGAGTTGTGGACCGCAGGGACATTCCAGTGATCGATCGTTCAGCGCACCTGTTCTTCTCATCCGATATCAACGCTGCCTGCCCTAACTCCGTTATCGAGGCGCTGGCTTGCGGCCTGCCCGTCGTGGCCTTTGATACAGGCGCGCTGCCGGAGATGGTGCCAGGGGATGCGGGTTGTATTGCCCGCTACGGTTCTAATGTGTGGAAATTGCAGAAACCAGATGTACATGCCCTGGTTGATGAGGCCGCTGAGGTTCTGCGCCATCGAGAGAGCTACAGTCGGGGAGCACGGGCGTGGGCCGAGCAGACATTCGATATAAGGAAGATCGCAAAAGCTTACCTCGAAGTATTATTGACAGATAAATAGATCATTTTCTGTGTTCGGTTAATGGGGCTTAAGAATCCGGATTTCAAACTTTTGTTTGCCTCAAAATCCTTTTGTTTGTACAATTCCTTAAGGCAGCGAGTGATTATTTGTATGGATTGGTGAACTGGTGGGAGTATGCCCAAAAAGGTGCTGAAGTTATTGTCTGAAAATATTAAGGTGATTTTCCACAAGTATTGGCGACCGATCCTGGAATTCACCACAATCATTCTGATCGCTTTATGGTTGGGACGAGCCTATCTGGACTTTGACCCCAATAAAGTTGTCGAAGGGGGAGAATTCTTCCTTCCGACGCTCTCTCATTTTGCCTGGAAATTGTTACCCAAATGTGGCGCCTGCGTATTTTGGAATGGATACATTAATGGGGGTTATCCGGCATTTACCGAATTGCTGGGAGCGTTTTTACATCCTTTGGTTTTCATTACCACACTTCTTTTTGGCGTGATCAACGGATCGAAGGTCATCATTTTAGTTTGTATAGCTACCATTGGTCTGGGACAATGGTGGTTGGGCAGAGAAATGAAACTTGGTTACGTTGCCCGTCTGTGGGCAAGCATCATGGCGATGATCGGGGGGCATGTCTTAGGTAGGTTACAGGGAGGCGATATTCCATTGATCTTGTCGATTGCCTCCGCCAGTCTTATTCTGCCAGTATTTATCCGCCTAAAGGAAGATCCAAGTTGGCGGAGAACCATCCTGGCAGCGGTTATGCTGGCGTTGACCTGGCTTTCGGGGCAGGGGTATATCCAGATAGTTGTTATTCTAGCGTATCTTCCCACCATTTTCTTATATTTGCTAAACGCGGAAAAACCCAAATACGTGGTCTGTAAAAAAGCGCTCTCCGCTGTCCTTCTTTCAATAGTTCTGATTTCCATATTATTGGTTCCGCTCATTCATTTTATGGGGAATTGGCAGAAGATTTTGGCCAACAAGCTTGATTCTATTCAGCCACTGGGTTATTCACTTACGAACCTGGTGATCAACGACCTTTCATTCTATGACACCACCGCTTTTGAAAAAACTGTCACCCCGTGGGCGCATATCAACTATATCGGCTGGCTTCCGATCTTCCTAATGGTGCTGGGGTCGGTTATTCTCGTTGTGAAGAAGAAGAGACGAGAACTTGGTTTTCTCTGGCTGACCATGGCGTTAGCCTTCGTTTTCTCCAGTCGTGATCCTTACATTCCATTCAGGAATTTAGCGGTCATTGAGCAATTGAGATCGATCAATGTGGGAGCGAGTCTGGCGATTCAACCGCTGCTCTTGCTTGCTGCCATCGGATTGGATGCAGTATTTAATTTCCACTGGCCCATTGCGAAATTAGGTGAGCTTTCGCAAAACGACAAAGTTCAACTTAACATCACCAAATGGCTCGCGCTGATCGCCGTGATTTTCTTTTCGATCAAAGCTCCTTATCAATTTGGTAGTCAATTTTTGGGAGTACGACCGATTTTGATCGACCAAAAAGAGATCGCATTGTTGAAAACCAATTCTTCGCAATGGGTACAACAGCTTGATTTTGATTGGTTACCGAATTTATTAGAAAGTGATGCCAAGGTGATTATTCCCCCGGAACCCTGGTCCTGGAAGGATCGGGAGAAGGTCGGTCCGCTGTTACGTGTGGCTGATAGCCGTAATGAACCAAATGCCACCGGTGTTATCCAAAACATGGGGGTTCTCGCACTGGTACGTGACGATAGTCAGGAATACGCGGTTCTATCAGCCGATGAAATGCGTATCCCCTGCGCAGCGAATGCGTTGGGGGGGCGAATCGATGTCACTTGTTCAGCGGAAGCCAATGGCACATTGGTCGTGCGTGAGTATTACTGGCAGGGTTGGTACGCCTGGATCGACGGTGAACCGGCTTATTTGGATAAGAATGCCGATTTCCTGACACTGTCTGCCCCGGCTGGGAATCACACATTTCATTATGAATACTGCCCCTGGGATGTTTGGGCAGGGTTGGTATTGTCATTTCTGGGGGTGATCTTATGCTGTATTCTATGGTGGAAAGAGAAACGCCCGCAAGGTATGCCTGCAGGCGCTAAAAAGACTTGACTCGATCGATCTATCTTTATTGTTTTGGTTTTCTTTCTTTCCCTTGCCAGAGAGTAATTAGAGTTCCCACCAGGATGATCAAGACAACCGTTGCCGTTCCAAAAAGGACACCTGTGGTGGATACCTGGTCAGAAGCAACTTCCGGTTCCATGCGCGATTGTTCTGTCCCCATAGTCGTTGCATCAGGTGAAGTAGAGGAATTTCTACTGGTACCTACTGCCGTGTGATTCGTTTTACTGGTCTGATGGTCATCTTCCTTGGGTGGAACTGGGCCACTGACCCAGATGGTGAAGATGACCATACCGATCACCAGCAGGACCAGCAGTATTCTAGAGACAATACCTTTGTCAAATTTGATAAACCTTAGGTTCTTCTTATCTGAGCTCATAATGTTGTGATTATTTTACTTGAAATTGACTGATTATGTCATCTTCTAACTGATCAACGCTTACCTGGTTTTTGATGATCTTCATTACTGCGTCTGCCAGGAGTGGAGATGTCGATGGATTCGACGAACTGAGTGGGATTAAAAGATTTTCTCGCCTAAGCTGGGTGACCAGTTGTGAGTCCAAAATGCTCTTCCACGATTCCAGACCACTTTCTCGCACGGGCAATAAACCAGCAGCCTGCGACCAACGGTTTATAAAATCGGGATCAGACAGATATTGAAGCAACAGCATACTATCCTGCCTCTCGACAGGGGAACTCGAAGGGATGCACCATATCCAGGGTTTGACAAGCGAAATGGATTGATCGCCTACCGTAGGCGTGGGCGCAATGTCTATTCCCTGTGGCAAAGACTGCAGGTATTGACTTGACCAGATAATTGCGTACTGCGATTGCTGACCGAGAAAAGATTGCCACGATTGATCGAATGAAGTGATATTTGTCAGCCAGTAAGGAAAAACTCCTTCTTGCGCTCCATCACTGAGGAGTTTGATCGTGACATGCAATGGATCTTTCTCGATCAAGGGTTTGCCATTTGAATCGGTCAGGTGCCCTCCGGCTGAGAGGTAAATTTGGGAGATCACCACGGCTGAGGGTTCTCCTGCCGGGAAGGCGACAATGCCACCACGATCGATCAGTTCATTCCAGGTGACGGGAGGTATCGTTGATTCGATAAGATGGTGATAGGCAAGAACGAGGACATCACCGCCAAAAGGAATGCCGTATACCTGGCCATTGATTTGAGCAGATTTTCGCGCATAGGGCAGCCAGTCCGGGTCATCCAATTTTCCCGCGCTGGTTCCAATCGATAGCAGCCGGCCATCTTGCACCGCAGCATCCATAGATGGGTAAGGAAGCGCAATTAACGCGGGTAATGCTGCGGGCGCCACCTCAGAGGTGGATTCCAGCGCATCGAGCAGACTACTCTGCCCATCAGTGGATTTGATCCGGATCTCGATGGTATATTGCGGATGCTTTTTAACGAAAGAAGCCAGACGATCCTGCAGAATCCCCGCTGCCAGAGAACCATTATTCGGATCCAATTGAGGGGGAAGCCAGATCACCAACGTCTTTGGCTGGAGGGTTTTTACGGTTGTAGGGCTGGCCTGAAACGTTGCCGTGGTATCCAAAGATTGATTACCTTTGTTTGCCACTGTGGGTGAACCCACTTGTGTGAGTAAGTCTCCAAATTGGCAGCCAGCCATCAAAACAACAACGCTCAGTGCCAACAACGCGAATGGGATCAGGTATTTACGCAGCCGGATCGCGTGGTATTCGGTTTGGGAGCTCTTGTTCCGTAAAGAGATCATTTGAGTTCGATCGGATTCCTTAATAGCTCTTGCAACAATTTCAAGCTATCGTTTATATCACCCAGGTCGGCCATTTCGGATGGTGAATGGATATATCGGGTAGGAATGGACACGCAACCGGCAGGAACCCCGGCGCGCGTGACCTGGATGGCCCTGGCGTCAGTGGTGCCTCCCCTGAGGATTTCTAATTGGTAGGCAATTTTGTTCTTTTCGGCACATGCGCGCATCATTGCCACAACGCGTGGGTCAGACAGCATACCTTCGTCTCGCACCTTGATAGCAGGACCTTTTCCAAGGCCGACTTCCATCTTGGCGCCCGGCGTATCGCCGACAGCGGTCACATCGATGGCAATGCCAAGATCAGGGTCGGAACTGTAAGCAGCAGCAGTGACACCGCGGATACCGACTTCTTCTTGAGAACTGAAGACGCAAATCAGTTCATGTGGGGTCTCGCCGATGTTTTTTATAAGCTCGATCAGAATCGCGCAACCCAGACGGTCATCGAGCGCTTTGGAAACGACTCGGTTGCCAAGCGCAAGGAAGGGTTGGTCGAAATAACCCATCTCTCCGATCTTAACTGGGCAATCTTCGGGGCTGGAGGCACCAACATCGATGAACAGGTCGGTGATGGCCGGAACTTTGGTGAGGTCCTCGCGACGGTCGCAATTGACGATACCACGGGTGCCATTGAGGAATACCACGTGGGCTGCCATGCAGTTGATGGGGTTCAACCCGCCGATCTGCGAGAACCGCACAAATCCGTGTTTGTCCACATGGGTAACAATCACACCCACTTCATCCATGTGCGCGGAAAGCATAATCGTCAAGCCGTTGGCTTTCTTCTCCCCTTTGATCGCGATCAGATTCCCCAGGGCATCCACTTTAACGCTGGACACGTGGGATTCGATCTCGGATTTGATGAAATCGCGGATCTTGCCTTCATAACCGGATGGACCGGGGACAGCGACGAGTTTTTGGATAAGTTCTTTCATTGCAACTCCTGCATCAAAATGGGATGATTGGGTCATGATCAACCTCGTGGCGTTTCCAAAATCTCGCGGGTGATCCCGCGCAGTGTAAAGTAGACCAGATTCAAAGCGTTTTCCCAATCTTCAAGCCGAGAAAGAAGCACTGCGGTGTGGGCATATCGTCCGGGCACAGAGATGGATACCGATGGTACTCCTGCGCGGCTGCGGTGGATCCAACCGGCATTCGTGCCGCCACCGCCCGGTTGGCGGAACTGATAAATGATGCTGTTCTGTTCCGCAGTTTTGCAGAGAAATTGGATCAAGCGCGGATCTGAGAGGGTGCCTGCGTCAGCCAGGTAGATCGCGGGACCGCCTCCAAGACGGCAGTTGTAAACTGCATTCTCATTGCCATCCTCCCTGGGGAGGTCAAAAGCGGGGGTGGAATCGACGGCGATAGCCAGATCTGGCGCGAAAGTATAGGCAGCTACTCTTGCGCCGCGTAAGCCGATCTCTTCTTGCACTGAGAATGAGGCCAACAATTCGATGTTCTCAGGAGCGTTTTTCACCAGCTCGATCAACGTGGCAACACCGATGCGGTCATCGATGGCTTTCGAAAACAGATTATTACCGGAGCGTAGGAAACGGGTGGCGAAAGAGCCATAATCACCAGGTTTGGCTTTACCAGCTGGGCCTAGATCAATGCGCAGGGTGTTTTGCGCGATGGGACTGTCTTCCTCTTTTTCTTCGAGCAGGTGGATGGGCTTGGTGCCGATCACGCCGGGGGTATGGTCTTTGCCGACGAGGACGAGCTTACCGGGTAATTGGCGTGGATCGATGCCGCCAACGACCTCAAAGGTATAGATGCCCTCTTCCTCTTCAGCGGCGATCATGAAGCCGACCTCATCCATGTGAGCGTCGAGCATCACTTTGAGCGGATCGACTGTACCATTTTTCGCGTGGTGTCTCACCAGAACGTTCCCCATGGCGTCAACTGTTATCTCGTCAGCGAAATCCTTCAGCTCTTCAATTACGATACGGCGGACTTCTCCTTCATTCCCTGATACTGCCACCGCGTTGCAGAGTTTTTCCAACAGGGAGAGCTGTTTTTGTTCGATCTTAAGCTTATTTACCATTCCAACATCTCCTTTCGGATTTCTGTCATTGTATTGGCGTTGAGAGAGGAGATGAATTTGGCCATCAAACGCCCGGCAGATTCGATATCAGCCAGGGCGACTTCTTCCACAGGGGTATGCATGTAGCGCAAGGGAAGGCCGATCACTTCACAGGGCACTCCGCTACGGCTGACCTGCAGGGTGATGGCATCGGTACCGGAACTGGCGGGCAGGATTTCGGTGGCGTAAGGGATCTTTTCCTCATCCGCCAGGGCTTTCAGGCGTTTTTCCAGCGAAGGATGGACATTTGAACCGACCCCAATGGTGACGCCTTTACCGAGAGGAAAGGCGCGGTGATCGGTGGCGCCTGGACCTTTGCCGAAGGTAACGTCGACAACCAGCGCCAGGTCCGGTTCGATCTCAAACGCGGAGGTCAATGCCCCGCCCAGTGTTTCTTCTTCCTGTACGGTGGCTACTGCCCAGACATCCCAGCTCAGTTTGGTGTTTTTCAATCCCTCAAGGCACAACGTGAGCGCAGCCAGGGAGGCGCGGTTGTCGAGGCTGTGACCGGCTATATATCCGCCTTCCATGTGAGTGGGGGGTGTGGCAAATGAAACCAGACTGCCCACTTCAACGGTTTCTTTGAGCTCTGATTCGCTCAGGCCGGTGTCGATAAAGATTCGTTCGAGTGCCGGGCATTTTTCTCGATGAGCTTCATTCACCAGACGGTCGGGCTGCAAGATGGCAATCCCCGGTAAATTCTCTTTACCATGCACGGTGACCATTTGCCCAGGCAGAATGCGTGGGTCGATGCCACCGACGCTTGTGACTCGCAGCAAGTTTTCGCTGTAGCCGCTGACCATCAGGCCAATGGCGTCCATATGAGCCGCGAGCATGATCTTCCCCTGAGGTTTCCCATCTGATGCCCTCTTCAATCCATGCAGGCTGCCGAGTTTGCTGATGCTGAGTTCATCCACAATCGGACGCCACCGGGTGGAGAGAACTTCTCTCACAGGGCTTTCATATCCTGAAAGGCCGGACAACGAAATTAGCTGGGTTAGGAACGACACAAGATCATCCATGAATTGGTTTCCTGTATTGGGATCAAGGTGTGGATTCGACCGGGGTATCGATCGGCGGAATTGTTGTATTGGTAAAGGTAGGCTGAAACGTCGCGGTCTCAGTGGGTACTGGTGTTTCTGTATCGGTTGGCATCACGGTAGATGTGGCGGTGACAGTACGCGTCGGGGTTCGAGTGGATGTCGGGCCTTGAGTTTTAGTAGGAAATTTTGTCGGTGGAAGAGCTGTCTCGGTGGGAGGATTGGTGGCTGTAACGTAGATGACATTTAAAGTGGCAGTGGGAGTATGAACATTCACCGAAGAGCGAGCGACCCATAGAACGATCACTCCCAACAAATAAAGGGGAATGGTCGACAATATGATGATCAGCAGCGTACGGCGTAAACGCGCTACTTTGTAATCAACTTCTCCCATGGGGTTCCAAGGCTCCGTCCTTCATATTATCACCACGCAGAATCCGTGGCAAGGAAAAGACAGCGCGGAGACAGCAACCGATCATTTCTTAAAATCCAAAGCCGGGTTGGAATTGACCTGCCGGATCTCTTTTTGCACGGTGACGAACAGGCTTTCTGCTTTGAGGTCGGTGATGGTGTAGCAAGGGCATTCCAGATGGTCTGCCAGGGCTTGAGCCAATCCTTGATCGAAGGCAGCATGCTCCATGTTGATGACGACGGAGTGTATCTTCTCACGAGCGATCATTTCGGCAAATTGGTGCGCCTCTTCCTGAGGGGGCAGATGCCCGACTGGCACGTTCCCCGCGCCATCGGTCAGGATGATGAGGAGTGGCATTACATCGGGGTGGAGGATCTTTTCCTTGCGCAGCACTTCATAAGACATCATCAAACCGGCTGAAAGCGGTGTTTTCCCGCCAACCGGGACATCTGAAAGGGCTTCCTGCGCCAGAAGCACCGAATTGGTGGGGGGGAGGACGAGCGTGGCTTTGTTCTTCTGGAAGACGATCAATCCCACCCGGTCGCGACGCTGATAGGCATCGGTGAGCAATGACATGATGGCGCCTTTGGTGGCGGCCATACGTTCAGCTACCGCCATCGACCACGAGGCATCCACCAGGAAGAGAATCAGGTTGGCGGCACGACGCACCCGGATTTTTTTCATGTAATCGCCGGGACGAATGGCAAAGGCTACCCGGTTGGTGTCTTTGATCTCGCCACGTTCTTTTTGGAATGGAGCAGCGGCGCGCAGGGTGGCGTCGAACGCCAGGTCGTCAGCTCGACCGTTGGCCGGGCGCGACTGGATATAACGACCTCGTTTTCGTTCGGTGTGCGTCACCGAACGACGGCCGGCGTAAGAACGCATCATTTTGTCGAGAGGGGTGTCCAGTTTGCGTGGATTGAATTCTTCGCCGTTGGACATCTTCTTGCCACCGCTCCACCAGTTGGGATCACCCTGGTTGAAGATGTTCTGTTCAGTGGGTTGAGGGGTTCCCTCCTGGGGGGTCTGCTCGCCGGACTCTTCCGGCGTTACGCTTTTTTTGAGGAAGAACCGCCCTCATCGTCCAGTTCTGAAGAGGATTCCTTTTGGGTGTGTGACGCTGTGGCATTGGTCAATTGTTCGATTCGTTCGTGCAGTTCCTCCATGCCCATTTCTTCCCGTTGGAAGGGCCCCCCCTTCATGCGATGAGGCAGTGCCAGTTCAGCAGCGAGGGCAATGTCGCGATCGTTGATCATGGTACGGCCGTCAAAGGCAGCCTGGGCGCGCGCGGTCTTGAGGATGACCAGGTCGGAACGGTGTCCGTCCACATTCAATGATGCGGTCAGAGCGGCAATGGAGAGCAGGTTTTGCTTGCTGTAAGTTACTTCGTCCACCAGCTTGCGGCCGCGGTCGATCTGGTCGGAGAGTTCTTTTTCCTTCTCCATCCAGTCTTCGCGGAATTGCAGGGAATCACCTTCGAAGGCGATATTGCGTTCCATGATCTGCACACGTTCGCGGGCATCGCGAATGCCGTGGATTTCAACGGAGAGGGCGAAGCGGTCCAACAATTGCGGACGCAGGTCGCCTTCCTCGGGGTTCATGGTACCGACAAGAATGAAGCGGGCCGGGTGCGAGAAAGAGATGCCTTCCCGTTCGACAATATTCACACCCATGGCAGCGGCGTCCAGCAGCACGTCTACCACGTGGTCGTCGAGCAGGTTGACCTCGTCAATGTAGAGCATGCCGCGGTTGGCAGCAGCCAGAACACCGGGCTCGAACGAGCGGACGCCCTTCTGGATGGCTTTTTCGATATCGAGGGTGCCAACCACGCGGTCTTCAGTGGCGGATACCGGCAGGTTGATGAAGGGGGTCATTTTCTCGACCACGGGTAATTTCTCGCCTTTTTCATGGCGTTCGCGGCATTCGGTACACCAGGTGGTCGGGCGATCGGGGTCGCAGCCAAAGCGGCAGTCGGCCACTACTTTAACCGATGGCAACAGCGCCGCCAGGGCGCGCGCGGCAGTGGATTTGGCGGTGCCGCGTTCTCCGCGGATCAATACACCACCGATGCGGGGGTCAACAGCATTAAGGACCAGGGCACGGCGCATGCGTTCCTGTCCAACAATCGCGGTAAATGGATAAATGGCTGGCATATACGAAGTCCATCCTCAATAATGAAGTCACTTACGCGGTAAGTGTACCACAATGGAATTTCAAATCAAGCCGGTGTAGAAGCCCAAGCTTTGCCAAGAATCTATCTGCGAATTTATCTAATTTTAGCGAATAAGCTTTTAAGAACCATTTGTTAAAATTCAAAGTGCAGGATGAATCCACCCTGCACTTACAAATTCGTGTAATTCGTGGAAAAACTTATGGATGGATGATAATGCAATCCACCGGGCAGGCCTTGGCGCACAGACCGCAGCCCGTACAGGCAGAATCGGGCTGTAATTCGGGGTAGGCGTTGCGCAGCACGTCGATGCCGGTCTTGGTGAGTTCAAGGCAGCCGAACGGGCATGCCTGGACGCAGATGCCACAAGCCACACACAGGGAATAATCGAAATGGGCTACACCTTTTTCGCTCATACTGCCTCCGCTACTATCAATTGTTTTTGTCTGAGATTTTCAATACACTCTTGTGTTGGGGCTCCGGTCTTCTCATCCCAGCCGTAGGCTTTCCAGTGCAGGCGCATCATTTCTTCGATCGGTACCGTCTTGCCCTTATTGGGGCCTTCCTGCAGTGGCGGCTCGCCGGCCATCCGTGGGCTCATCTTGAAGCTCATGGGGTCAACACCCTGTTTGATGTTAAATAACTGCCGCAGGGTCTGGATATTCTTACCGATCTCCATCAATTCATCGGGTGTTTTATTCCATCCGGTGGCGGCGTTGACCCACTCGAAGAGTTTCCAGTGGTTAATACCAGTGACCATGGCAAACAGGCAGCCGCCGACGCCATCAGTCAGTTCCTTGTAGCAGGAGATAGCGACAGTCTTCAGCGCCAGCTTTTCGCTGGGAATGAATTCATCCGCCTTGGAGTAGAAACCCGGGTTGGGTGCCCATGAAACCTTCTCCCATAGGTGAAGCAGGTCGTAATACTGGCCAGAGCCAATGGTATGCCGGCCGGGGGTGGGATCAGCGCTGTAATGGACGGCAAGGAAGGGGTCCATGCGTGAGTCGTGCATACCGGGTTCCTGACCGCCAGCGTGTACCGCGTATTGCTGCGATTCGGGGCCGAGTTTCTTGACGGCCACTTTGGTGCCATCAGCCAGCAGGTCGCCAATGCCTTCGCGGGCGATCATCATCTTCAACAAGGCAATGATCGCAGGAGCATTTCCCCAGGTTAATTCCAACCCACCGGTCATCTCTTTGGTGATGATGCCGTGTTCATAACATTCGATCGCGAAGGCAACCGTTCCCCCGGCTGAGATGGTGTCCATACCAGCCCGATTCATGATCTCATTTATGTAAAGGACGGAATCAAAATCCTTGTTCATCACCAGACCGCCAAACGCCAACGCGGTCTCGTATTCCGGTTTGTGGGTATGGGTGAATTCACCATTGCTTTGATTCTTAATGTCCACCACGCCTCCACAGCCAATGAGACAGGAGTAGCAGTGGTATTTCTTGGTTTCGATACGCGTAAAGCGATCTGCATTGAAGTTCTTGTAGTAGGAATAGTTGTAATCCTTGACCGAGCCCTTCCAGTTTTTGAGAGGGCTGTCTCCCGAGGTTACGCCCATTGTGTTGTTGCTGACTGTCCCCCAACGCTTCATCAACAAGGCAACCAGCATACCGTCCATGGGTGCGGTTTTTTTCATGCTTCCCATTATTTTTCCCAACAATCCAAGGGCCGCACCCGGGACCGCCTTCGGTATATTGACCTTACGTATTGTGTTCGCGAAACCCTTGCTGATCTCCTTCATGGTCGCAGGGTCTTCGCAGCCGATCACCTTTGTGCCTGCCAGAACCACGGCTTTAAGGTTTTTTGAGCCCATCACCGCCCCACCGCCGGAGCGGGCAGCGATACGGCCACCGTCGTTGCAGATTCCCGAGATCAAGGATAGTTTTTCAGCGGCAGTACCAATCACGGCTACCGCCGGCTTCTTCTTTTTTGTATTTTCAGCGATTAGAATTTTCTCAGACTCAATGGCGTCCTTTCCCCAGATATGAGCTGCGGGACGAAGTTCTGCACCCTTGTTGTCAACGAAGAGGTAAACTGGTTTTTTTGAGATACCGCTAAAGAAAATGCCGTCGTATCCGCATTGCTTAATGGCTGGAGAGAATGTGCCGCCACAATTTGAATCGCCCCATCCACCAGTGAGCGGTGATTTGCAAACCACCATCCAACGGCCTGTAACGAAGCTGGGTGTACCGGTGAGCAAACCGCTGACAAAGCCGAGGATGTTCTCCGGGCCAAGCGGGTCAGCCCCGGCGGGGACGCGGTTGTAGAGAACGTAAGCGCCAAGACCAACACCGGATAACAGGTTTTGGTAGACATAATCGGGAATGAGTTCATCTTTTATCTCACCCGTGGTCAGGTTTACAAAGAGTATCTTACCTGAATAGCTTTTCACCTCTCACCTCTTATCCTTTTAGAATGGGGGATTGATTAACCACCGGAAATCGGAAACATCAAAGAGACAACATCGCCGTCTTTGAGTTTTGCATCCATCTTTGCCGGTTCGTAATTTACGAAACTGAGCACAAACATCCGAGCGATGGGTGATACTTTCATTTTTCGAAAGAGCTGCTTAACTGAAGCATTATCGTCCAGCTCAATGAAACCGTTCTGGTCGATCGAGTCATGATTTATAAATCCGGGAGCATATATCCTGACTTTGATGGACATTATTTGAAAGAATTACCCAACATAATATTGTATTATGGCAATTATACCCATACTTTCTTTTTTTCACCGTTTCCCCACATAACTTCCGGATTTACAAAAAGGTTGGCAATTCTGCCAACCTTTTACCCGAGATGTTTTGATTACAGTAAATTCGCGAATTCTGGGATTGCGGAAGAAGCTCCGATCAATGTTGAGGAAGTGTTGGCTGCGGACGCAAAAATGAGGGCGATCAGGCATAAAGCTCCCAGGACGATCAGGCCAAGTTGGGTATATCCCAGGATCAACCCGGTCAGTGCCATACCGTCTCCGGTCAAAGTGTCCCCGCTTTCGCGGATTTCTTTTTTCGCCACGTGGCCGGTGATGATGGCAGCAATGGCGCCAAAGAAGGGCACAAACGACCAGGTGAGCAGACCGCAGACAAGACTGGCGATCGCGAGAGAACTGTCGCGTTTATAGACGGGTGGGGTCACCGGTTGTGAATTTTCTGGAATGGTCATTTCTTTTCTCCTTTATCCATAATTTGGATATTTTCATTACATCAAATATACGATGCGACGCGGAGAAAGTAGCAATTTAACCAATTGGTAAAAGGATAAGTTCTACTGATTACTTGATTCATTCATTGATACATACCTGATTACCAGGCTGTAAAAAACCTGGCTGTTTGCAAGCCAGGTTCTCAGTTGAAATTTACCACTACAACAAAAACATTCTTTGTTATATTCCAAGCGTACTCTTTATCACGCCGTAAAAAGCAGCACCAAGCGCGATGACGAGGATGATACCGAGGACAATCAAGCCCCAATAAATATAGCCCATGATCAAACCGGCGTTGGCAAGTTTCTTGCCGGTAATAGCGCCTTGGGAGTTGCGGATCTCACTTTTTCCCTTATGCCCGGTGACGATGGCTACAATGGCTGTAATCGGTGAGAGAAAAGTGGCCCACAAGGCACTTTTATCGGCGAGATTAAAGATGATTGGCAGCAAATAAGTGAGCGCGCCAGTGATCGTGCTTACCAGCGCAAGGGTACTCATTTTCTTTTCAGGTGTGGGAGTTGGGGTGGGAATTACTGGCATTTCTGAACTCATGATAATACCTCCTTATTAGTTTATACCTAATTATAGCAATAATACTCTTACATGATTTGCTATTTATTCCAAAGAGCTTATGGAATACCAGATCAGATTATCATCGAGGGAGAATCCAAGGGATTCCGCCAGATGCCGCATGGGGATATTTTCAACATTCGTGCTCAAGCGGATGGATTGACACCCTTTTTCAAACAACTTATTCATAGCGGTGATAAGTAATGCTTGCGCGAGACCGAGATCACGATAGTTGGGGTGGGTACCGATGGGTTCGGCGAAACCGGTCTTTATCAACCCCGCGTGCCCGAGTTTGCAAAAGCAGAAAGCCGCTAATTGACCATTTGGCGCGGTGACCACCAGGTCCAGATCGGGACAGTAACCGGTAGCGCGCATTTGTGCCAGCCTGGTGTTGATGGTCATGTACTCTGTTTTGAAAGTAGTGCGCTGAAGTTCCACCAATCCTTTCACCTCAGATTCTCCCTTGACGGAGCGGCAGATAAAGCCGGGTGGCATTGTTGGAGGATCGATCAGACCGGTCAGTGAACGCGTGTAATTGAGCGTATCTCCACTTTGGCGTATAAAACCATTGGTTTCCAGAAGTTGAATACGTCTTAAGTTTGTTGAAGAAGCGCAGCTATTGAGGGTGAAACCCGATTCATCTCTTACGGAGTTAATTCCCCAGGTAATAATCATTGCTGCCGTGGACTCAACATCTATTTTTGGATCAATCTCGAACCAAAGGCAGATATGCCCGTCGATGACCGCGTAAGCGGCAAGTCTACCCTCAGCAGTCCAAAGCTGGCACTTATTTCGTTCATTATTCGGTAGTATGAGTCTGTCAAAATCAGGAACCCCGGATTCACAGCCCAGCGAAATGGTTAACGCGCGCATGGCAGTGATCTCAGTGTCTGAAAGATCAAGTTCCGAATTGTGGGATGGGTGGAATTGAGGGCTCATATAAACAATATTAGCCGATTTTGTCATGACAAACCACGTAATAATGAAATGACCGATGAATGAGGATTAATCAATTGAGGTCAGGGTATAATGGAGGCAGAACCCAATCTAGCGGAGTCGTAAATGACAGAACAAAAAATCCGTGTCTTGATTGCCAAACCAGGGCTCGACGGCCACGACCGCGGAGCCAAGGTGGTAGCCAGGGCTTTGCGCGACGCCGGCATGGAAGTGATCTACACCGGTCTGCGCCAAACCCCCGAGATGATCGCGGAAGCAGCCCTGCAGGAAGACGTACAGGTGGTAGGTCTTTCCATCCTGTCCGGAGCGCATCTGGCGCTTGTGCCGCGGGTGATCGAGCTTCTACGCGCCAACGGGCAGGGAGACGTGAAATTGTTCGTGGGCGGGATCATTCCCGAAGAGGATATTCCCGCGCTCCTGATTGCTGGCGTGAACGCTGTTTACGGACCCGGAACGCCGACAACGAAGATCATTGAAGACATTCGCGCGAACATTAAGTTTTAGCGCCTTATCAGACTGAACATCAGGATTGTTGTCTCTTTTTCAATCAAGCCGGGACTCAGGTGAACCTGGCGTTTCAATAATTAAAGAGGAATTGTTAGATGCCAATCCAAGAGGAGATTAATACCAGCGACCGCCTTAGTCTCGCGCGTTTCTTGACTCAGGTGGAAAACGGCGATCCGAACGCACGATCACTGCTGGATACTCTTTACCTGCAATCCGGCAGGGCGCATCGCATTGGTGTTACCGGGGCGCCGGGTACGGGGAAATCTTCATTGGTAAACCGACTGACCTTGCATATCCGCCAGACCCTGAATAAAACTGTGGCGATCATCGCGGTCGATCCCTCCAGCCCGTTTACGGGAGGGGCAATTCTGGGAGACCGTCTGCGCATGCGTGATCTCGCAGGCGATTCTGGTGTTTTCATCCGTTCCATGGCTTCCAGAGGCGCGTTGGGTGGTCTGGCGCTGGCAACGACTCAACTGGCCCGTGTTTTTGATGGCGCTGGATTCGACTATGTGATCATCGAAACGGTGGGAGCCGGGCAATCGGAAGTGGAAGTGGCGAGCCTGGCACACTCAACCATTGTCGTTGAGGCCCCTGGATTCGGAGATGACATCCAGGCAATCAAGGCTGGGATTATGGAAATTGCCGATATTCTGGTCATCAACAAAGCAGACCTCCCCGGCGTGGAGAACACCGAGCGTGCTCTGCGCGCTAACCTGGAGTTGGGATACAATCGAACGATCACACGGAAAGCCGGCCATATGGATATGAGTACCAAAGCCAAAAATGAAGATTCCCAGTGGCATCCGCCGATCGTAAAGACGGTGGCAACAACCGGCGAGGGCATGTCAGATTTGTTGGGGGCGCTTCTTAAGCATCGCGAGTATCTTGAAAACAGCGGGCAATTGCGAAAACTTGAATCGAAGCGGTTGGAAAGCGAGATCATGAATTTATTGCAAGACCGCCTGACGAGCGATTGGATTAAAAAGACAGGAACGCGTAAAATGGAATCAGCGATACAGGAAGTGGTCAACCGGCGCTGGTCACCCAACCAGGCAGTCGATTGGTTGATTGAGCAATCATTCTAATTATTATCGAGGTGTTGAATGGAAAGAACGTACATAAAAGATCTTCGCAATTCGATCGATAAAACTGTCCAAGTTAAAGGTTGGCTGCAAACTCTACGCGATCAGAAGAAATTACAATTCCTTATCCTGCGCGACCCGACCGGTCTGGTCCAGGTGGTGCACTGGAAACCGAACAACGAAGCATTAGCTGAACAAATTTCGCAGATTGGGCAAGAATCGGCGGTTATTGTTACCGGTAAGGTGATCGATAATCCCGTGGTTAAATTAGGCGGTCTTGAGATCCAACTTGAGAGCCTGACCGTGGCCAATAATGCCGAGACGCCCTTGCCATTCGATCCGTTTGCTGAGACTCTACCAACCCTCGATTATCGACTAGATTGGCGCTACCTCGACCTGCGCCGACCCATCAACGCGCTTCTCTTTAAAGTGGAGACCACTGTTGAAGCCGCCATGCGCGATTACTGGACAAAAAACGATTTTGTGGAGATTCACAGCCCGAAACTTGTCGGGGCACCGAGCGAAAGCGGCGCTGAGCTGTTTTCGCTGGATTATTTCGAGCGCAAAGCATACCTGGCTCAGTCACCGCAGTTTTACAAGCAAATGGCCATGGCTGCCGGTTTTGAACGCATTTTCGAGATCGGTCCCGTCTTCCGAGCCGATCCCTCCTTCACCGCCCGCCACATGACCGAGTTTACTGGCGTGGACGCTGAGATCTCGTGGATCGATTCCCATGAAGACGTGATGGTTTCAGAAGAGACCATGTTACAGCATGTTTACCAGACCGTAAAAGATAAGCATGGCGATGCCATCAAAGAATTGTTCGGTGTTGATATTGTGGTACCCACCCTGCCGTTCCCACGCATCACCATGAAGGAAACCATCGAAATCCTCAAGAGTCGCGGGTATGCCCTGCCGGCCGACAAAAAGGGCGACATCGACCCGGGCGGTGAAAGAGAAATCGCAGCCTATGTGAAGGAAAAATACAACCACGATTTTGTTTTCATCACCGATTGGCCGATCACGGTTCGTCCGTTCTACCACATGCGTAAAGATGAAGATCCCACATTGACACGCAGCTTCGACCTGATCGCCAACGGTTTGGAGATCACTACTGGAGCGCAACGTGAACACCGCGCTGACGTATTGCTGAAGCAGGCCGAAGAAAAGGGTTTGCACGCCGAACCCATCCAGTTCTACCTGGACTTCTTTAAATACGGTTGTCCGCCACATGGTGGTTATGGGCTGGGTTTGTCTCGATTGCTTATGGTGCTGTTAGGTATGAACAATATCCGCGAAGCGGTATACATTTTCCGTGGGCCGACGCGTCTGAACCCGTAAAAATCGGAGGAATGGATGATTACCGGAAAGAACGTCAGATTGCGAGCCATCGAGCGGGAGGATATTGCCCGCTGTGTTCGCTGGCTTAACGACGCTGAGGTGATCGAAAACCTGCTAATGAATTACCCTCTGTCTCACATGGCAGAGGAGAAGTGGTTCGAACGCCAGTTGGAAATACCTCCCACTTCGGGCCAGGTGCTGGCCATTGAAACAATAGTTGGAAACGAGTGGGTGCATATCGGCAATTGCGGACTTCATGAAGTTGAACCGGTGAATAACGCCGCTGAATTTGGTATCATGATTGGTGAGAAAGAGTTTTGGAACAAGGGGCTCGGCCGTGAAGCAACAAAGTTGATCTTGAAACACGGCTTTGAAAACCTGAACCTTAACCGTATTTATTTATATGTATTTGAGACAAACCCCAGAGCAATAAAGGCTTACGAAGCAGCTGGTTTTGTTAAAGAAGGGGTTTTACGGCAGGGTGTGTATAAGAATGGACGATATATTGACGTCATTTTGATGAGCATCCTGCATTCCGAATGGAAAGGCTTGTAATTTGAGGAGGCGTTTATGCCAGTGGTGAATGTGTCGCGACACGAGCGGATGAAGTATGGTGATATCAAGTTGTACGCGGGGACAGCCTGCCCGGAACTTGCGAACCGTATTTCCACGCACATGGGGATTCCCCTCATGGAACGCGATATCATCCAGTTCCCGAATGACAACCTGTTTGTCAAGCTGCATTCCAGCGTTCGTGGTCAGGATTGTTACGTTATCCAAACCACCTCGGCTCCGGTACACCGGAACCTGATGGAGTTGCTGATCCTCATGCAGACTCTGCGCCTTGATTCAGCGGCGCGTATTACCGCAGTGGTTCCTTATCTGTGCTATGCGCGCTCAGATAAAAAGGACCAGCCGCGCATTCCCATCACGGCGCGCCTGGTGTGCGACATGATCGAGGTTGCCGGCGCCGACCGCTACATGACGCTCGATCTGCACGCTGGCCAGATTCAGGGCTTCTTCTCGATCGCTGGCGATGTGCTGACTGCTTACTACATCCTGATCGATTACTTGAAGAGCAAACGGAAAACGATGAAAGACCCGGTAGTCGTCACCGCTGATTTGGGATTCGCCAAGAAGGCACGAAATTACGCCGTCTCTCTCGACGCTCCCTTGGCGTTTATCGAAAAACGTCGCATCAGCAACGATTCGAAAGCGCAGGCCCTTTCTCTGATTGGAGATGTGAAAGACCGCGACGCGATCATCGTCGACGATGAAGTGGATACCGGCGGATCGATGGCGCAAGCGATCAAGTTACTCAAAAACTGCGGCGCTCGTAATATTTATGTTGTATTCGTCCATCCGGTTTTTTCAGCCAATGCTCCTGAGAATCTAGCAGCCTTGCCAGTGACCGAATTCATCACAACGGATACCGTGCCTGTTTCCCCTGAAAAGCTCTCCAAATTTGGCGGAAGATTGACCGTCCTCTCTGTGGCTCCCCTGATCGGTGAGGTCATTCAACGCGCTAACGAGGGACGCAGCGTCGGTGAATTATTCAATGAGTGAGTGATCTACGGCGGGGCAAGAGTCCCCGCCGCTTTTTTATTATGCCTGAATTACCCGAAGTTGAAACCATCGTCAGATCATTGCGTAACCCGGTCTCGCAGCCACTCATTAAAGGACAGGGGATGAATGAGCGCCCGGGTGTGGTCGGCAGGACGATCACAACCGTCGAAGTATTCTGGCAAAAATCGGTGGCTGAACCCTCTGTAGATGAATTCAAGAAGCGGATCAAAGAACAGACGATCCGTACCGTTTCAAGACGGGGAAAATTTATCCTGCTGGGTTTGGATTCAGATTCCTTGCTGATCCATTTGCGCATGAGCGGTGACTTGCGAGTTGAATATATGGATTCCCCCATACAAACCCATGACAGAATCTTGTTGAATTTCATCGATGGCACGAGGCTTGTGTTTAATGACACGCGAAAATTTGGTAGAGTTTGGTTGGTGAAGGATATGAACTCTGTTTTGGGCGATCTTGGACCGGAACCGTTCAATGAATTACTGAACGGAAATGGATTGTACCAGCGGCTGCACTTCTCATCGCGTAAGATTAAAACGCTGCTATTAGACCAAACAGTCATCGCAGGAATTGGTAATATCTATTCCGACGAAGCCTTACACCGCGCACGGATTCATCCAGAGACTGTGGCGAACCAGATTAGCGTAGAACAGGCTGAGGTGCTGCTTGTTGCCATCCGTGAGACATTGGCGGAGGGAATTCGACGGAACGGCGCCAGCATCGATTGGGTTTACCGTGGCGGGGAGTTCCAAAACCACTTCAGAGTATACCAGCGTACAGGCGAGCCTTGTCCGGTCTGTGGAACGAAGATTGAACGAAAATTGATTGGTCAACGAAGCAGTCATTTTTGTCCTGTCTGTCAACCTCTACGAAGTTGCCCCGACGAACAGTAATTATTTCATATTCAACCAGTTAACTTAAAAATTTATTTGTCAATTGTTATATAATTGTTGGTATATTGATCGTTCACTCAATCAAAAAAGAGGTTGGCCATGCTGTCCTCCGCTTCAACACCCATTATTGCCATCCTGGCTCTGGTAGTCGGGTTACTGATCGGTCTTCTTGTCTCGACTTTATTTAACCGTGAACCAAAATCATCTTTAGAAAACCCGCTTCCGGATAAGTTGGCGAATGATGGATATAGTGAAGGGGCGCGTATATTCTCCTCGCCGGCCAATAAAAAGATCGTTCTGTTCATGGATGGGGATTACTACGAGAATTTTTCACTGCTTACCCCCGAACAAAAACGACGCGCGCAGCGCCTGATTGAGGGTGTCAACGATTGGACCAACGTGCTGCCGAAATCCGCGCCACCGCTGCCCACGCAATCTTCCGCAACAATCCCCGCGGAGAAGATAACCGAGCCAATTCCCGTGATTTCGACGCCGACAAAGCCAGCATTGGATGTGAAAGATGATCCTGATGCTGCCATCATTCCGGGATTACTACCAAAGAGCGAAACGTTGGAAGACCTGGGAATTGAGGTACCGAGTATCGTGGAGCCTATTCCAGCAGTAGTGAGTTTAAACATCGCTAAACCTAAGCAAGAAAAACCAAAGACAATTGTCGATCAAATCAACGATGTATTGGATCAATTGGTGGAAGGTACTGAGGATGCTAAAAAAGGAATCAAGTTGGAAGACAACGGGCACCAAGGCGTCACAGTATGGGTTGGATTGACTCGTTACGAAGGAGTCGACGCAGTCACCGACCCGCAGATTCAACAATTGATCAAAGACGCGGTCGCGAAGTGGGAAGAATCGCTCTCTTAATCTAAAAAAGAATACAAAATAAACGCGCGCCTGGACTCAGGTGCGCGTTTTTATAAGTAGTCTCGGAGCTGTCTTGAACGGCGGGGGTGGCGTAGACGGCGCAAAGCTTTGCTTTCGATTTGACGGATTCGTTCGCGGGTGAGTCCGAATTTCTCGCCAACCTCTTCAAGTGTATAATTGTGGCCATTTTCGAGGCCAAACCGAAGCCGTAATATACGCGCTTCGCGAGGGGGAAGGGTATCGAGCACTTCTTCGATCTTCTCGCGGAGCAATTTGTTGTAAGCGCTCTGGATGGGGGTAGGAGTGGTCTGATCTTCCACGAATTGTCCAAGTTCTGAGTCTTCTTCGTCGTCATTGATCGGGCTTTCCAACGAAAGTGGCAGCCACGAAACCTTCATCATCCATTCCACCTTGTTAATAGGGATGGCGAGCTTTTCCGCCAGCTCTTCGTTAGTGGGAACCCTGCCCAGTGTCTGCTCCATCTCGTGAGTTAATTTATAAAGTTGTCTGATTCGATCTACCATGTGCACTGGCACACGGATGGTGCGTCCCTGGTCGGCAATTGACCGGGTGATTGTTTGCCTGATCCACCAGGTGGCGTAGGTAGAAAAACGGAATCCGCGGTGGTAATCGAATTTTTCCACCGCCTTCATCAATCCAAGATTGCCTTCTTGAATAAGATCAAGAAAGGGAACTCCTCGACCCATATAGCGTTTGGCAACGCTTACCACCAGACGAGTGTTGGCTTTGATGAGATGTTCGCGAGCCGTTATTCCTTCGTCAATACTGGAGAGCAATACCTGTCGCTGCTCTGGCGAAAGATTCCCGTTGCCTGCTTCCAGAGCTCGTTTGCTACTACGACCTTCTTCGATTCGTCTAGCAATATCCATCTCTTCATTAACGTTCAATAATGGAACACGGGACATCTCTTTGAGGTAAAGACCGATCGTGTCATCGCTGGAGATGTTTTCCAGATTGGATAGGGGGTCGAATTCGTCGGCGACCAGGGGAGAATCGGAGTCAAGGAGGTCTAGATCGGAATCATTATCGAGGATCTCGACTCCACGCCGGCGTAACGCAACGACCACCGCTTCGATGTGTTCTGCATCCTTCGAAATGTCAGGATAGAACTCCATCAGATCTTCGGTGGTGAGGTAACCCTGCACATCCGCTTTTTCAAGCAGCATGCTCAAGATTTCGGTGTTGCGTTTGCGCCTCCCTGGATCCGCCATACGCGAATCTTCTCCTTTCATGAGTGCGACTATGCAATTCTAAAGATAAAGCTCAGATTAATCGAATTCTATCTGCGCCCGATGTTCACAAGTCCCCAAATTTAGATTTTCTCCGCAAACCGTGCACAGACCTTTGCAATCAGGTTTACACAGAGGCTTGATGGGATAATCCAATACCAGGTACTCACGAACTACCGGTCCTAGATCGATATTCCCGTCATCCGGTACGAACAATCCTGATTCGGTAAAATCGTACGTTTTGTACGCGTACATTTCCGCAAAATCAATATTCAGAGTTTGTTCAAATGGTTCAAGGCAGCGGACACACTCAAGTGGAATCACCGCTTTGAATTTTCCTTCAACCATGAGGCCTTGGGGAGTACGAGAAATGTGCGCAACGCCGCTAAAATTTTTAAATACCAGATCGGGTGGAAAAGTGAGCTCTGGTAGATCAAAATGAATATCGCGATAGCTGCCTATCGGTTCGTTGTGCAAAAAACCGACGTTTATTTTGAGGGGGAATCGTTGACTGGCCAAATTCGTTTTTCGGTAACAAGAGATATAATTTCAACGATGAAATTATAACACTCTGGATATTTGAAGTCAACTTTATATCATTATTATAAGAATAATATAAAAAATTATGAAATTACTGATCGCTACAACAAATCAAGGAAAAAGAGCCGAATTGGTTGCCTTACTCTCTGGGCTGACATTTGAGATCGTCACGCCGGCTGACCTGAATTTGTTAATGGATATTGATGAGACTGGCGACACTTACGAAAAAAATGCCATCTTGAAAGCCGAGACATATTGCCATGCCAGTGGTCTGACGACACTGGCAGACGATACCGGTTTGGAGGTAGACGCGTTGGATGGCAGGCCAGGGCTGCATTCCGCCCGCTATGTGGATGGGCCTGAGGCTAGCGACGCGGCGCGCAGAGCTAAATTGCTGGGTGAACTGGCGTCCAAACCCCGGCCTTGGACGGCTCATTTTCATTGTTCGGTGGCCGTGGCTCACCCTGGTGTTGAAACGAAGGTGTTTGAGGGAAATGTCTATGGAGAGATCCAAACCGAAGAGCGTGGTGAGTTTGGTTTTGGCTACGATTGTCTGATGGTTCTGGATGGAGCGGGGAAGACCCTGGCCGAGATGCAAATGGATGAGAAGAATCGCTACAGTCACCGCGCGCTGGCGGTCCAGGCGGCGATACCTTATTTAATAGAGTTGGCCGGGAAAGCTTGACGGTGAATCACACGATTTGTTGCGAATAGGCTTTGTTATTTAGTCAGGTCTGGAGGGGGTTCTTTCCCGAGCGCCTGCGCCTGAGCCTTGCGCCAGCGGGACACCCGATCGGAAACCGTTTTTTCATAGCCCTGGTTGGAGGGTTGGTAGAACTCGCGGCCGAGCAGGGTCGTGGGCAGGTACTGTTGTGGTGTGAAGTGGTCGGGGAAGAGGTGGGGATATTGGTAACCCTTGCCGTGGTCGAATCCTTTGGCGTCGCGGTTGGCATCCATCAAATGCGTGGGGACAGCACCGGTACCGTTTTGCTCGATCTCTTGACGAACAGCGAAGTAAGCGCCCGCGGAGTTGGATTTCGGCGCGGTGGCCAGATATAACGTAGCTTCGACGATGGGATAGATGCCCTCGGGCATGCCAATGTATTCATAAGCATAGGCGGCTGAGGCAGCCACCTGGATGCCCTGTGGATCGGCCAGACCGATATCTTCACCGGAGAGGACAATGAGTCGGCGTAGAATGAAGCGTGGGTCCTCACCGGCCAGGATCATCTTGGCCAGCCAGTAGAGCGCGGCATCGGGGTCCGAGCCGCGGACGGATTTAATGAAAGCGGAAATCGTATCATAGTGGGCGTCACCCATGCGGTCGTAGAGCAGGGCGCGGCGCTGGATGGATTCCTGGGCAATGTCGAGGGTCACGTGAATGGTGCCATCAGGTTCGGGGGTGGTGGATTCAACCGCCAGTTCGACCGCATTCAGCAGGTTGCGAGCGTCCCCTCCGGCGACCGTGGCCAGGTGGCTGCGGGCGTCCTCGTCCATGACCACCTTCTTGTTCCCATAGCCTACCTCTTTGTCGGTGAGCGCGCGTTCCAGGATCGTGAGCATGTGCGCTTCGGTGAGTGATTCAAGCACGAAGATGCGCGACCGCGAGACCAGTGCGGGGATGACATCGAAGTAAGGGTTTTCGGTGGTGGCGCCGATGAGCGTGACCATACCGCTTTCCACGTGGGGCAACAAGGCGTCCTGCTGGGCTTTGTTCCAGCGGTGGACTTCATCCACGAAGAGGATCGTGCGCCGTTTGTACAACTTTCGGCGTTCGGTGGCTTCGGCGATGACCCGGCGCAGTTCTGCCACGCCAGCTAACACGGCGGAGATGCTTTCAAAATGAGCCTGAGTATGAACGGCGATGAGACGCGCCAGGGTGGTCTTGCCGGTGCCTGGGGGCCCGGTGAAGATGATGGAGGAGAACAGCCGGTCTGCAGTGATGGCGCGGCGCAGCAACTTGCCTTCGCCGATGATGTGCTCCTGACCGACGAATTCATCGAGTGTCTTGGGGCGCAGCCGTGCTGCCAGGGGAGCCTCGCGGTTCAAATCTTCCTGCATGGCGTGTTCAAAAAGGTCCATAGGAAGATTGTAGCATACTCTATTGATTTAGAACATAATTCCGATATAATTAACTCAATCCTATTCAAGGCAGGTAAAAAGTGTATCCTCAAGAATTCATTTCCTTCCTGATTCGAGCCAAGCAAGCCACATATGCTTCAGGTAGAACACCAGATACCTCTTCGCGACCAAATTCGCATGATCTTCATTACAGCGAAGGGGAGTACACATATATTGACACTTACCTGGGTGGCTTCCACTTTGCCGGCGAAGAGGCTGTGTGGGAAAAAGAGAAACCCGTCTGGGGGATGAACTATTATGGAAAGATGCTGGTCGATTCCATACCGGCTGGGTTCGGCGAATTCCTGAAGGACGCGTTGATGCACGTCCCTGCAGACTGTCCCTATCGGGGACCGGTTGATTATAGCGATGGCGACTATACTTACCATTGTAAAGTGGAAGGTGAGATGGAGCGTTTCATCGGCGAGGAAGAGATCATCTTTCTCGGGAAACCAGTCTATTGGCTGGCTTTCCACGGTGGTGAGATCCGTGATTGAGGCAAAAGGAAATTATGAGTCAACTACCGCTTTTTCAAGTCGATTCGTTTACAGAGCAGGTCTTCAAAGGTAACCCGGCGGGGGTTTGCCTGCTGGATGAGGCCAAACCTGATGAGTGGATGCGGTCGGTGGCGGCTGAAATGGCGATTTCTGAAACCGCGTTCGTAATCAGGGTGGGAGAAGATTTTAACCTGCGCTGGTTTACCCCTACGGTCGAGATCGAGCTTTGTGGCCATGCCACCCTGGCAACAGCTCACATTCTTTGGTCAACCGGAATCGTGCCTGAGGAGAAGTCGATCCGTTTTCACACCCGTTCTGGGTTGTTGATTATCACCCGTAACCGCGAATGGATTGAGATGGATTTTCCGGCTCGCAGTTACCGATCCGTCGCGGAAAATGAAGGGGTGGTCGACGCGGTGGGGGCCGTGCCGGACGAAGTGTATCAAAGTGGAGATAATCTACTTTTTGTCTATGAAAATGAGAAGACGATTCGGGCGCTGACCCCGAACTTCAGTGCGCTGGGCAGCTACGATTATCATGGTCTGATTGTCACCAGCCCGGCCGATTCGCCGCAATTCGATTTTGTTTCGCGTTTTTTTGCCCCATCGATTGGTATCAACGAAGACCCTGTCACCGGTTCCAGCCATTGCACGCTGGCGCCTTACTGGTCAGAACGACTGCGCAAATCGACCCTGACTGCCCTACAGGTCTCCAGACGCGGAGGTGTTTTAAAGCTAAGAGTAAGCGGTGAACGAGTTTACATCAGCGGTCAGGCAGTTACAGTATTTTCCACTACCATAGCAGGATGAACTCATGGGTGAAAATCGTTTCGATGTGGCTGTGATTGGGAATATTGGATTAGATACTAACGTTTTTCTCTGCACGGACGAAATCGATTTTTCGGTGGAGGCCAATTTCTCACAAAACCTTGATTATGTTGGACAGGCAGGGGGGTACGCCAGCCGCGGATATGCCGCACTGGGAAACCGGACAGCGTTCATTGGTCACGTGGGTGATGATTTCGAAGGTAAGTACATACGCAAAGTTCTGGAGGGTGATGGAATTGATGCCACCGGACTGTTCATCGACCCGATGGGCACGAGCCGCAGTGTCAATTTGATGTATCGGGATGGTCGCCGTAAGAATTTTTACGACGGGCGCGGCCATATGGAATTACACGCTCCTCTCAATATATGCAAAGGAATACTTGCCCAGACGCGTTTAGCTCATTTCAATATTCCCAACTGGGCGCGTGAACTGTTGGCTGTTGCCAGGGAGTGCGGTGTGAAGATCGCGGTCGACCTGCAGGATGTACGCGACCTCCATGACCCCTATCGTAAAGAATTTATCGATTACGCCGACTATCTGTTCTTTTCAGCTGCCAATCATGGCGATCCACGCTGGATGATCGAGGAGTTGCTAACCAGGAACGACAAACAGATTATTCTTTCGGGCATGGGAGCTGATGGGTGTATGTTAGGCACTTCGACCGGAATTCAGCACTTCCCGGCTTTGAAAATGGATCTGCCGGTGATCGATACCAACGGCGCCGGTGATTCACTTGCGGTTGGGTTCCTTACCTCGCATGTATTTGACCGATGTTCTCTGGAGGAGGCGATTTTGCGCGGTCAAATCGCAGCCAGACATTGCTGCACCCAAAAGGCCAGCACCAATCATTTGTTGGATCGCCAAAAACTAAATGAGTATCTCTCTATGGTTGGAATAGCTTGAGGAAGTATGCGTATTACACAAAAGGTGGATGTACTGTTTTAATAGATTGAGAAAATCGAGAAACCTTCTGATTAATCAAAGATAGAACACATTATCCTTGACGTTTCCTCCACCTTTTGATATAAACTAACGGCTTGCCTGGATGGCTTTTGGCGACAAGTTTTATGAGACCTTGCCTTTGCAGGTTTGCTTTGGTATAATTTTGAACGCTGTTTTGTATCTTAACAATTCAGTGCCGACATAGCTCAATCGGCTGAGCAGCCGCCTTGTAAGCGGCAGGTTATGGGTTCGATTCCCATTGTCGGCTCAGTTACAGGCTGGTGAGTGGGTTCATCCAAAGATGATCTCACTTGCGAACCGGTAACGGCTCGAGTTTGGACGGTTACCCAAGTGGCCAACGGGGACTGACTGTAAATCAGTTGGCGACACGCCTTCGGAGGTTCGAATCCTTCACCGTCCACTCGTATGAGGTGAAAATCACCAATTCATCTCAAAACGGCAAGCCCTCATAGCTCAGTTGGTAGAGCGCGCCCTTGGTAAGGGCGAGGTCATGGGTCCAATTCCCATTGAGGGCTCTAAATGCCGGAAGTGATTTGAAATCGTTTAAGAAAAAGGTTAAGGAGAGGAATCATGGCCAAGCAGAAATTTGAACGCAACAAACCGCATGTGAATGTGGGAACGATGGGTCATATTGACCATGGCAAGACGACATTGACAGCAGCGATCACGAAGTACTGCGGATTTTTCGGCAAAGCGG
>Ga0208695_1000187_pt1 | contig 82726 bp, 82 predicted proteins | sample AD_UKC111_MetaG_FD_184449 | JGI IMG/M metagenome (GOLD analysis project Ga0208695, IMG submission 184449) | Active sludge microbial communities of municipal wastewater-treating anaerobic digesters from Hong Kong - AD_UKC111_MetaG (SPAdes)... | ecosystem: Engineered > Bioreactor > Anaerobic >... | reverse complement strand
CGCTTGGCGATTCAACCGCCGCTCCAATTTAGCGGCCATGCTGCCTCGACTGATCCACGCCGCCGTAGCAACCAAACCTTGGCCTCAACGCAAAATAAGACTCTCTGAGCCTCCTTGCTAATCAGGTGTCGACTTTTAGCTTTTCTGTCGTCTCAGCCCTTATCAAATGTCACTTTCAATAGAAAGTTGAACGACCAGGCTTTGGCGCCCATGTCACCATCGGGTCACGACGAAACGGTATGGCACGAGCACCGCGCGACCGCGCATCGCGACATCGAGCTGGCAACGCTCGGAGCGCAATGACTCGCTGAACCACGCCACAGACTCGTAGCGCAACTCGGGCGCCGATAGCGCTTGATTGCGCACACCACGGACTTTGCCTTCTCCGTCCACGGCAAAAAAGAGGCGCCCGCTCACCTCGCGGAGTCCGAGGCGATTCATCGCCAGAATTGGCGGGCGCGAAGGCCGGCATTGGTCCGGCAGCTGACGCTTACCGCCATCCGTCGATTCTGTCGGATGGGGGCCAACCAACGCCGGATAACCACGTACCTCGTGCGCGTCCGCCAGCTCATACCAGTAACGCGCCCGAATGGTGTCGCGCCGGGTACCGATGGCCCCGTTGTACGCGCGACCGGTATTGAACTGCCCGCTCGGACTACCCAGCTCTGCCGCCTGCTCGAAATGACGCAGCGCCTGAACCGCGTCACGCTCCACGCCCTCGCCACGCTCATACATGCTGCCCAGGTGATTCAGCGCCTCGGCGTTGTTGCGTTGCGCGGCCTTGCTCATCCACTCGAACGCAACGCGATCATCGCGTGCCACCGCCCGACCTCGCCAATACAGCAGGCCCATCATCAACTGCGCGTCAGCGTCGCCCGCCTCCGCCAGTGGCCGGGCCAGCGCGAGCGCCGTCGCGAAGTCACCGGCACGAAAAGCTGCATCGGCAGCGTCAGCTTCGCCCGCCACGCAGGGCGTAGCGACCGCTGCAACGATCACGATGAGGCACAGGCGGATGAATTTCATGCGAAGCGCTCCCTGGAAGTCCTTGCCGGTTGTCGCACCAAACACACCTGCGCACGACGGCCCGCACCTCGGATGCTAGCTGGCAGATCCTGCCTGCGCCAGCCCACCGCGATCAACATCGTGCGAGAACTGCTAAGCATGTGAATTTTTCTTAGTTCTCTTTGAGTGCTGTCGAACCTATTGTTCTGCCATCACTTTTTGTTCACGCAGAGCTTTTCGCATGTCACGCAACACCGCCCCCCATTTCACCAGCATCGCAGCAGCGTTCACGCTGGCCGCACTTGGCGCCACCCACGCCCATGCGCAGGTCAGTCTGCTCAATGTCTCCTACGACCCGACCCGCGAGCTTTACTCCGATCTGAATGCTGCCTTCGCCAAGCAGTGGAAGACCAAGACCAACGAGACGATCAGCATCAAGCAATCCCACGGCGGCTCAGGCAAACAGGCGCGTGCCGTAATCGACGGTCTCGAGGCCGATGTCGTTACCCTGGCGCTCGCCTACGACATTGATGCGCTCTACGAAAACGGCAAGCTGCTGCCGCAGGACTGGCAGAAACGGTTGCCGAACAATGCGTCGCCTTACACCTCGACCATCGTGTTTTTGGTGCGCAAGGGCAACCCGAAGAAGATCAAGGACTGGAACGATCTCGCGCGCCCCGGCGTTGAGGTCATTACGCCGAATCCGAAGACATCCGGCGGTGCCCGCTGGAATTACCTCGCAGCATGGGCGTATGCCCTCAGGCAACCCGGCGGCGACGAGGCCAAGGCGCGCGCCTTCACCAAATCGATCTTCGATAACGTGAAAGTGCTCGATTCCGGCGCTCGCGGCGCCACCACCACCTTCGTGGAACGCGGCATTGGTGACGTGCTGATCGCCTGGGAGAACGAGGCCTATCTGGCCATCAAGGAGCTTGGGCCTGACAAATTCGAACTGGTCACACCGTCGCTCTCGATCCTGGCTGAACCGCCGGTGAGTGTGGTCGACAAGGTCGTGGACAAGCGCGGCACCCGCAAGCAGGCGCAGGCGTATCTCGAGTTCATCTACACCCCAGAAGGCCAGCAGATTGCCGCCAAACACTACTACCGGCCACGTGACGCCAAGGTGGCCGCGCAATTCGCCAAGCAGTTTGCGCCGGTCAAACTGGTGACCATCGACGAAGTGTTCGGCGGCTGGCAGAAAGCACAAAAGACGCATTTCGCCGACGGCGGCGTGTTTGACCAGATCGCGGCGCGCAAGTAGTAACTCGCTACCGCAACCCCTGCTCAACGCCAATCGCATGAAGTCGACGACGCTCATCATCCCGGGCCTCTATGGCAGCGGCCCGGGCCACTGGCAAAGCTGGATGGAGTCGCGCATCGAAGGTGCGCAGCGCGTGCAGCAGGCGGACTGGGCCATCGCCTCACTCGATGCCTGGTCGGCACGTGTCGGTGCAGCGATTGACGACGCCGTGGGCGCCGTCTGGCTGGTCGCCCACAGCTTCGGTTGCCTCGCGGCAGTGGCGGCACTTGCTCAGCGAAGCGATCCGGAGGACCGCGTCGCCGGCATGCTGCTGGTGGCACCCGCCAACCCCGAGCGCTTCGGACCACGAGGGCTGCTGACCAGCGGTGGCTCGCCGGTCACCCAAGCTACTGACCTGAAAGACACGATCACCGCACTGCTCCCGCACCGACGTCTCGGAGTCCCCGCCGTCGTGGTGGCAAGCAGCAACGATCCCTGGATGCGGCTGACGGCCGCCTCCGTCTGGGCCGACCGCTGGGGGGCACAGTTCGAATGCATTGGTCGCGCCGGGCATATCAATGTCGAGTCGGGTCACGGCCCCTGGCCGCAAGGCCTTGCAGTACTTGAGCGGTTGCGGCACGCACACGGAAACGAACCACTTGGCCACATCGAGGCGGTTGACACTGGGTATTCACACGCACATGGCCGGCGTGGCGAGCGGATGTTGGCGCAGCAGTGGTTTGGATGAACTGTCGCTTGCTTATGCTCAATATGCATACGCTAGTGCCAATTCAGTACGTTGGCAATCGCTCAAACAGATCTAACTTTCCATCTTCATCGCCGCAGTTTCCATGACCGCCAGCACCTCCGCACTACGTCCTTGGACGTCGATCCGACGACAGTTCTCTCCGAAAAATGTTGCCCTCGCTGCCACACACCGCGTACCGCGTCGGCGACCTGTGCAACGCGTGCTTCCGGGCTTCTCACTGTCGCTTGGTATCACGTTAACTTATCTGTCGCTGGTAGTCCTCATTCCGCTGCTGACACTATTTCTGAAGACTTCGCAGTTATCGTGGCCCCAATTCTGGGAAGCCGTTGCTGCGCCACGGGTGGTTGCTACCTACCTGCTGAGCTTTGGTGCAGCACTGGCCGCTGCGTTACTCAATGCAGCATTTGGCTTGCTGCTTGCGTGGGTACTCGTCCGATACAACTTTCCCGGTCGCAAGCTGATTGACACCCTGGTGGATCTTCCTTTCGCGCTGCCCACTGCTGTGGCCGGCATCGCGCTGACAGCTCTCTATTCGAAGAACGGCTGGCTCGGCAGCCTGCTTGAACCGCTTGGGGTCAAAGTCGCGTTCACGCCATTGGGTGTGTTTGTGGCGCTGGTTTTTATCGGTCTGCCCTTTGTGGTGCGAACCGTGCAGCCGGTGCTTGAGGACCACGACGCGGAATTTGAAGAAGCGGCTGCGAGCCTCGGCGCCTCACGCCTGCGTACGTGGATGCAGGTGATTTTTCCGGCACTGCTACCGGCACTGTTGACGGGCGTCGCACTGTCCTTCGCGCGCGCCGTCGGGGAATACGGCTCGGTGATCTTTATCGCCGGCAATATGCCGTACGTGTCCGAGATCACGCCACTGATCATCATCACCAAACTTGAACAGTATGACTATCGCGGTGCCACCGCGGTCGCCGTGGTGATGTTGTTCTTCTCGTTTCTGTTGTTGCTGGCGATCAACCTGCTGCAGGCCTGGAGCGCACGCCGCTCGGGGAGACAGCCATGAGCGGCCTGCTGACCGCCCGCCAGGCGCCTGACCGTTACGAATCACGCGCCGCAACGCGCGACCCGGTGTGGGTCAAATGGACGCTGGTTGCCCTTGGTGTTGCGTACTTCGCTCTCTTCCTGTTGCTGCCGCTGGTGTCGGTCTTTGTGGAGGCGCTGCGCAAGGGCTGGGAGGTGTATTTCGCAGCCATTGTCGAACCGGATGCCATTTCCGCCATTCGACTGACTCTTATCGCCGCCCTCATCGCCGTGCCACTGAATGTGGTCTTCGGGGTTGCCGCCGCGTGGTCGGTCGCCAAGTTCGACTTCCGCGGCAAGCAGCTGCTGATCACGTTGATCGATTTGCCTTTCTCGGTTTCCCCTGTCGTGGCAGGGTTGATCTATGTGCTGGTGTTCGGTCTCAACGGCTGGTTTGGCGGGTGGCTGCGCGAGCACGACATGAAGATCATTTTCGCGGTGCCCGGTATTGTGCTGGCGACTGTGTTCGTCACGGTGCCTTTCGTGGCGCGCGAACTGATTCCGCTGATGCAGGCGCAGGGCAAGGAAGAAGAGGAAGCTGCCGTGGTGCTTGGCGCCTCCGGCTGGCGCGTGTTCTGGCAGGTGACATTGCCCAACGTGAAGTGGGGCCTGCTGTATGGCGTAATCCTCTGCAACGCCCGCGCGATGGGCGAATTTGGCGCCGTGTCGGTGGTGTCCGGGCACATCCGCGGGCTCACCAACACCATGCCACTGCACATCGAAATTCTCTACAACGAGTACCAGTTTGCTGCGGCCTTCGCCGTTGCTTCGCTCCTCGCGCTGCTGGCACTCGTAACCCTGATTCTCAAAACTTTCGTTGAGTGGCGCCAGGCAAAAGCCATCGCTGCCGCACAAGAGGACGCCCATTCATGAGCATTCGTGTTGAACACCTGCAAAAGTCGTTCGGTACCTTTCAGGCGCTGAAAGACGTGTCGCTGGACTTTCCCACCGGCGAACTGGTTGCCCTGCTGGGGCCGTCCGGCTGCGGCAAGACCACCCTGCTGCGCATCATCGCGGGACTGGAGACAGCGGATAGCGGTCGCGTGTGGCTTGACGGCGAGGATGCTTCCGACACCCATGTGCGCGAACGGCAAGTCGGCTTCGTATTCCAGCACTACGCGCTGTTCCGGCACATGACCGTGTTTGACAACGTGGCCTTCGGCCTGCGCGCGCGTCCGCGCAAGACGCGGCCGGTGGAGAATGAAATCAAGCGCAAGGTGCACCAACTGCTGGAGTTGGTCCAGCTTGATTGGGCCGGTGACCGCTTCCCTGCGCAACTCTCGGGCGGCCAGCGCCAGCGCATTGCGCTTGCCCGCGCGCTCGCAGTCGAACCGCGCGTGCTGCTGCTCGACGAGCCCTTTGGCGCGCTCGACGCCAAGGTGCGAAAGGAGTTGCGCCGCTGGCTGCGTCGCCTGCACGACGAACTGCACGTGACCAGCGTCTTTGTGACCCACGATCAGGATGAGGCGGTGGAAGTGTCCGACCGTATCGTGCTGATCAACCAGGGGCAGGTCGAACAAGTCGGCGCACCGGACGAGGTCTACCGCAATCCCGCGTCGTCGTTCGTCTACAGCTTCCTCGGTTCAGCCAACCGCTTCCCGCTCGCTGGCAGCGATTCCGGCGTGGGCTACGCGCGCCCGCACGAAACCACCATCGTCACAGACGGGGGTCTTGCTGGTGACGCCGGCGTTGCGGCGCGTGTGAGTCGCATTCATGCCTTCGGTACCTCCGCGCGCGTTGAATTGCAGGCGCAACACCTGACCGACAGCAAGGCTGCGCCGCAGTACTACGAAGTCGAGCTGACGCGGCAGGAGTTTGAGGCGCTGCAGTTGACCGAAGGCCGACCGGTGCATCTGGTGCCGGCAAAGCTGCGCTCGTTCGATCTGGCGAAAGCGGCCTGACACCCAAGCACACCAATTTCCCCATGAACTTTCAGCAACTCCGCATCATTCGCGAAACCGTCCGTCAGAACTTCAACCTGACCGAGGTCGGCAATGCGCTCTTCACTTCTCAGTCGGGCGTCAGCAAGCACATCAAGGATCTCGAAGACGAACTCGGCGTCGAGCTCTTCGTGCGCAAAGGCAAACGCCTCACGGGCCTTACCGATCCTGGCCGCGAGCTGGTGACCATCGTTGAGCGATTGCTGCTCGACGCCAAGAACATCAAACACCTCGCAGCGCAGTACGCCAATCGTGACGAGGGGCAGCTCACCATCGCCACCACGCATACGCAAGCGCGCTATGCCCTGCCGCGAGTGGTCGCGGAGTTCCGCAAAGCTTTCCCGAAGGTCCATCTGGCGCTGCATCAGGGCAGCCCGGCCGAGACGCTGGCGCTGCTACTGGAAGGCAAGGCTGACATCGGGATTGCTACGGAGGCCCTGACCAATGAGCCAGAGCTGGCTACGTTTCCGTTCTACGCCTGGCACCACGCTGTGGTGGTTCCAGCCGGGCATCCGCTATCCGCTGTGCAGCCACTGACGCTGCAGGCGATAACGGAGTACCCGATCATCACCTACCACGAGGGGTTTACGGGACGCGCACGCATCGACCAGACTTTCGCTGCCGCTGCGCTTGACCCGGACTTCGTGTTGTCGGCACTCGATGCCGATGTGATCAAAACTTACGTCGAACTGGAACTGGGCATTGGCATCATCGCATCCGGCGCATTCAATGAGGCCAAGGATCGTGGTCTGGCGTTGCTCAATGCCGATCACCTGTTCCCGGCCAACGTGACGCGCATCGCGGTACGTCGTGGCCACTATCTGCGCGATTTCGCCTACAAATTCATCGAGCTGTGCGCGCCGTCACTGACGCGCAGTGTCGTGCAATCCGGCGTTACGCCTCGGGCTGAGGAAGCGGCGATCTAGGCGTCCACCTTGACGTTGGCTTCCTTCACGACGCGCGCCCACTTCACCCGCTCAGCGCGCATGAAGTCGGCAAACTGTTGCGCCGTACCACCGCCGTCTTCAGCACCCACTGCATTGAGGCGCTCCTTGACGTCCGGCATCGCCATCGCAGTGTTGATGTCGCGATTGATCCGCTGCACGAGGTCGGACGCCATGCGAGCCGGCCCAATCATGCCGTACCACGTCGTGGCCTCGAAACCGGGATAGCCGCTCTCCGCAACAGTCGGCAGATCCGGATAGGACGCCGAGCGCTTGGTGCGGGTCTGCGCAACTGCGTGCACCTTGCCGCCCTTGACATGTGGCGTCACCGCCGCCATGGTGTCGAACGAATAGTTAATCTGGCCGCCCATCAGGTCGGTCAACAGTGGGGCACTGCCTTTGTACGGCACGTGCAGCACATCGACGCCTGCCGCCACCTTGAACAGCTCCAGCGCCAGATGCTGCGCGCTACCGCTGCCCGCAGAGCCGAATGACAGCGTGCCGGGCTTTGCCTTTGCGAGCGCAACGATGTCCTTCAGCGTCTTCGCCGGTGCATTCGGGTGGCAGATCAGCACGTTCGGCGTCACGCCCACCAGCGCCAATGGAGAGAAATCGGTCTCCGCGTTGTAGGGCATCTTCGGATTCAGCGCCGGGCCAATGCCATGCGAATTGATATGGCCCATCAGCAGCGTCAGGCCATCCGTCGACTTGGCCACCACGTCGGCCGCAAGCACACCGGCAACGCCAGCACGGTTCTCGACGATGACCTGCTGCCCCCACATGGTCGTGAGCTTGGGCGCCAGCACACGGGCGAGCGCATCGGTTCCGCCGCCCGGAGGGAAGCCGACAACGATCTTGACCGGCCCCTGTGGCCAGGCACCTTGTGCCCATAGCACGCCGCTGCTGGCGAGCGGTGCGGCGGCAAGCGCTTTGATCAGTTGACGGCGGGTGGTATTGGGTTTGTTCATCGTTGTCCTTAGTTCCGGGTTGGTGCGCGGGGTGGTAGCCGCCTACTTCTGAAGTTCAGCCATCGCTGCAACTACGCCGCTCCCCTTGAGCGAGACGCCCGCCATGGCGAGCCCCATCTCGACCGCGCAGAGCGTCCCCATCAGCGATACATCATTGCACTCGCCAAGATGACCAATGCGGAACATCTTGCCCTTCACCTTGCCGAGACCCGTGCCCAACGAGGTATCAAAGCGGTCATAGATGATCTTGCGCACGGCGTCGGCATCGACACCGTCGGGCATCATGACACCGGTCAGCACTGGCGAATAGACGGCCGGATCAGCGCACTGGATCTCCAGGCCCCAGGCGTTCACCGCAGCACGACAGGCGCGCGCCAGACGTTGATGTCGGGCGAAGACGTTGTCGAGCCCCTCGCCGAGGATCATTTCGAGCGCCTCATGCAGGCCGTACAGCAGATTGGTGCTCGGTGTGTACGGGAAGTAGCCGGTCTTGTTGAACTCCAGCATCTCGTCCCAAGCCCAGAACGCCTTGGGAAGGCGCGCGTGCTTGCTGACGCCGATCGCCTTCGGTGAAACTGCGTTAAACGAAATGCCCGGCGGCAGCATCAGGCCCTTCTGCGAACCGGACACGGTCACGTCCACGCCCCATTCGTCATGCCGGTAGTCGGCGCTGGCGAGACCCGAGATGGTGTCGACCATGAGAAGCGCGGGATGCCCGGCCGCGTCGATGGCTGCGCGTACCGCTGCAACATTGCTGGTCACACCGGTCGAGGTTTCGTTGTGCACCACGCACACCGCCTTGATCGCATGCCCGGTGTCGGCCTTCAAGCGCGCTTCGATGAGATCGGACTGCACGCCACGTCGCCAGCCCTCCAGACCTGGCAGGCCGATGAACTCTGTTTTCACCCCAAGCCGATCAGCCATCTTTTTCCAGAGCGTGGCGAACTGTCCGGTCTCGTACATCAAAACCTGATCACCCGGCGACAGCACGTTGCAAAGTGCTGCTTCCCAAGCACCAGTGCCTGACGCCGGATAGATGATTACCGGGTGCTCGGTCTTGAATATCTTCTTCAGATCCGCCAGCACTTTGAAACCAAGCTTCGAGAACTCCGGGCCGCGATGGTCGATGGTCGGCATGCTCATCGCGCGCAGGATTCGATCCGGCACTGGCGATGGCCCCGGAATCGAGAGTTGATGACGCCCGGCGGGGTGGAAATTCAGTTGCAGCATAGTGACGCGCTCTCGAGTGGTCATTGCATTTTTGCATACAAAATTCATTTGTCAACACAAATAACCAGCTGATGAGGGCAAGTTGAATTTGAAATTTGGCCAATTTGTATGCAAAAATGCAACATGGCTGAAATCATTGAACTCGCCCGTCAGGCGCTCCCGCACCAGGCGGCGGCACGGCTGCGCAGCATGCTGATCGAAGGCACCATTGCCCCCGGTGCCAAGCTGAATGAGCGTGAGCTTTGCGAGCAACTGAAGATCTCTCGCACACCGCTACGCGAGGCGATCAAAATGCTGGCTTCGGAAGGTCTCGTCGAGCTACTGCCGAACCGTGGCGCCGTTGCGCTCTCGCTTGGTGAGCAGGATGTCATCGACACTTTTGAGGTGATGGCCAATCTCGAAGCGCAATCGGGCGAGCTTGCCGCAGCGCGCATCGCCGACGACGAGCTCGCAGAGATTCGCGCCCTGCACTTCGAGATGCTCGCAGCTTACACACGGCGTGACCTGCCGCGCTATTACGCGCTCAACGCACAGATTCACGCTTGCATCAACGCCGCCGCAAAAAACCCGGTGCTGACGCGAACCTATGCCCAACTGAATGCCCGCCTGCAGGCCCTGCGCTTCCGCTCCAATCAGGACGGTCAGAAGTGGCAATGCGCCGTCGACGAGCACGAGCGCATGGTCCACGCCCTCGCCCGCCGTGATGGCGTTGCCATGCGCGCCGTGCTCATTGAACATCTCAACAACAAGCGCGATGCAGTACTCGAACTCATCCGGAGTGGCCAGCTCAATCAGGCCAGCGCGTCCCCGTAATCCGTAAAGCCGCACTCTCGATGCAGCTGAAGCAAGATCGACGCAATCGTTCGTGGACCAGATATCGCCTCTCGATTCCGCGTCGTAGCATCGAGGTTACAAAACTACGAAATACCGTTGACTGATCTAGTCCATGTCCGCCGCCTCCCAACTCGCCCAACGCCTCCGCCAGCACACTCAGGGCGAAGTCCTGTTCTCCGACGCTGATCGCGGACGCTACTCGACTGACGCGTCCATTTACCAGCAGATGCCAGTGGGTGTGCTGGTGCCGCGCACGGCCGATGACGTGGCGAGCGCCATTGACATCGCTCGCGACCTGAAGGTGCCGGTGCTTGCGCGCGGTGGCGGCACCAGCCAATGCGGTCAAACCACTGGTGTTGCGCTGGTCATCGACAACTCGAAATACCTGCGCAACGTGCTCGCATTCGACGCCGAAGCACGCACCATGATGGTTGAACCGGGTATGGTGCTTGACCACCTCAACGCCTACCTGAAGCCCCACGGGCTCTGGTTTCCGGTGGACGTATCGACCAGCGCACAGGCCACACTGGGCGGCATGGCAGGCAACAATTCCTGCGGCTCACGCTCCATCGCCTACGGCAACATGGTGCACAACGTGCTGGGTATCGACGCCTGGTTGGCGGATGGTCGCGTCACGTCGTTTGGCCCGCAAGCGGATGCGACCGGACCTGCCCAACAGCTGGGCGCGCTGGCGGCTTCCCTCGCTGCGAAACATCGTGAGGAAATTGAGCGTGTGTGGCCCAAGGTCATGCGTCGCGTCGCCGGCTACAACCTCGACATTTTCTGCAACCAGAGCGAACGGCCCTACACCGCTGACGGCAGTGTCAATCTCGCGCATCTGCTGGTGGGCTCGGAGGGTACGCTCGCTTTCACCAAATCACTGACGCTGGCACTCTCGCCCTTGCCGAAAGCGAAGGTGCTCGGCGTAGTCAACTTCCCGACTTTCCATCAGGCGATGGACTCGGCGCAGCACATCGTGAAACTCGGGCCGACGGCCGTCGAGCTGGTGGATCGCTCGATGATCGAGCTCTCGCTCGCCAACCCGGCCTTCGCGCCGACGATCCGCACGGCGCTGGTGGGCGAGCCTGAAGCGATTTTACTGGTGGAATTCTCCGGCGATGATCGCGATGCACTCAAGCGCAAACTCTCGCAGTTGGTTGATCTGATCGGCACACTCGGCCTGCCCAGTGCCGTGGTGCAGATGACCGACGATGCGCCGCAGAAGAACCTGTGGGAAGTGCGCAAGGCCGGGCTCAACATCATGATGAGCCTCAAGGGCGATGGCAAGCCGGTGAGCTTCATTGAGGATTGCGCGGTGCCGCTGGAGCATCTGGCTGACTACACCGCGCGGTTGACCGAGGTGTTCGCCCGACACGGCACCCGCGGCACCTGGTACGCGCATGCCAGTGTGGGCACGCTGCACGTGCGCCCGATCCTCGACATGCGCCACGCTGGCCCGGAGGGTGGCGCAGCGAAAATGCGCGCCATCGCCGATGAAGCAAGTGCGCTGGTACGACGCTACAAGGGTGCGTACAGCGGCGAGCATGGTGACGGCCTCTGCCGTGGCGAATGGGTCGAATGGCAATTCGGACCGGCAATCACGTCGGCGTTCCGCGAGATCAAGCGCACCTTTGACCCGCAAAACCTGTTTAACCCCGGCAAGATCATTGATCCGCCGAAGATGGATGACGCGAGCCTCTTCCGCTTCAAGCCAGACTACCGGGTAATTCCGATCCAGACGACACTCGACTGGAGTGCGTGGAATGTGCAGAACGATGCGGTCACCGAGCAGACCACGGGGCCTGGCACCGGTGGCGACCTGGCGGAAGGGTTTGCCAAGGCCGTGGAAATGTGCAACAACAACGGCCACTGCCGCAAGTTCGACGCTGGCACCATGTGCCCAAGCTATCGCGTGACTCGCGATGAGCAACATGCCACGCGCGGCCGGGCCAATACGCTGCGGCTGGCGATTTCCGGCCAGATCGGTAGCGATGGCATCGCCAGCGACGAAGTTCACGACGCGCTGGATCTCTGCGTCAGTTGCAAGGGCTGCAAGCGCGATTGCCCGACCGGCGTCGATATGGCGAAGATGAAGGTGGAGCACCTGCATCACTACAAGAAGAAGCACGGCTTCTCGATTCGTGACAATCTGATCGCGCGGCTGCCGATCACTGCGCCGTTTGCAGCAAAGCATCCTGGCTGGTTCAACGCGCGCAATCGCATGCCGTGGCTTGCCAAACTGGGTGAGCGTTTGTTCGGCTTTTCAGCAAAACGCTCACTGCCTGAGTGGCGCAGCGACACGGTATGGGCAACACTGCCCAAGCCGCCGACCGGCCCGGTGCTGGTGGGTGGCCGCGCACTGCTCAATGCCCATGCCGCGGGCGAGCGTGTGGTGGTGCTGTTCGTTGACACCTTCAACGGCGCCTTTGAGCGCGAGAACGTGGACGCAGCAATTGCAGTGCTCGGTGCGGCAGGCTACAAAGTTCACATTCCGCGCTGGACGCCGCAGGGCGACCGCGACGAGCGCAACCTCTGCTGCGGTCGCACCTTCCTCGCCGTCGGCATGGTGGAAGCCGCCAAGCAGCAGGCGCACTATCTGCTCTCGGCCCTGCTCGAATTTGCCGAAGCGGGCATCGACATCGTCGGCCTGGAACCCAGCTGCCTGTTCACGCTGCGCGACGAAATCCCGGCCATGCGCCTGGGCGAAGAAGCAGACGTGGTCGCGCAGCACGCCATCCTGATCGAGACATTCCTTGACCGCGAGGCGAAAGCGGGCAAACTGGATCAACTGCGGACCAAGCTCAAACCCGCAGCTGCCCCGATCATCGTGCACGGCCACTGCCACCAGAAGGCGTTTGGCGAAATGACCCCGACGCTCTCGCTGCTGGGCTTGATCCCGGACGTCAAGCCAACCCTGATCGAAAGCTCCTGCTGTGGCATGGCTGGCGCGTTTGGCTATGACTCAAAGCATTACGAAATCTCGATGCAGATGGCCGAGCTGTCGCTGCTACCGGCCGTCCGCAATTCACCCGGCGCGATCATCGTTGCCGACGGTACCAGTTGCCGGCACCAGATTCACGACGGCGCAGCGCGTGAAGCGAAACATGCCATTCGCGTTCTGGCCGAACATCTGCAATAGTCTCGTCCGCGCATTATCAAGAGCGCAAAGAAGGGGAGTCATCATGTCATTGCTTCGCTCGCTGTTTGTCGTCACTGCCAGTGTGGGTTCGCTGCTGCTGCTCGCGGGCTGCGGACACGGCCCGCAGTCCGCAGGGAACCAATCGCACGTCCACGCCAGGGTGGAAGGCGCGACTGTTGCCGGCGGGCCGCGCTACGCGGTGGACGCGCTGTGGCCGAAGCCGCTGCCCAACAACTGGATTCTTGGGCAGGTGGCAGGCATCGCGATTGACCGCAACGACACCATCTGGCTGATTCACCGGCCGCTGACCCTCACCGACGACGAGAAAGGCGCGGCACTGACGCCACCGCGCTCGAAGTGCTGTGTGGCAGCCCCACCGGCGAGAAGATCGGTTCGTTCGGCCGCCCCGGACGGCAGACCGGCGACTTCCACTGGGTACACAACATCGAAATCGATTCCGAAGGATCGATGTACACCAGTGAGGTGGACACCGGCAGACGGGCGCAATGGTTCCGCCGTCTGCAGTAGTCAGCGTCGCTGGCTGTCGTGAGATGCGTATTGCCGGATAGTTGCGGCTCTATTTCGATATCGGCTTTTTGCAACGGCGCGCCGTCCAGCCAGACAGCGACAACGGCCTCGTTGCCCGCACAGCCCGCGACCCCTCTGTTAGCATCGTCCGCCGTGAAGCTGTCCTCCCCCCTGCTGGCGCTGCTTGCTGCGCTATTCCTTGCCGCCTGGCTGATTCCCTCCGCCTACCGCACCCTGGTTCGCCCGGATGAAGGCCGCTACGCCGAGATCGCCCGCGAAATGGCGGTGTCCGGCGACTACGTGACGCCAACCCTCAACGGCCTGAAGTACTTCGAGAAGCCGCCGCTGCAATACTGGGCTACGGCGCTGGCGATCGACACCTTCGGGCTGAACAACTTCACCGGCCGCTGGTGGCCGGCATTCACCGGCCTGCTCGGGCTGCTGTTCACCTGGTGCGCCGCCCGCGCGCTCGCTGGCCGCGAAGTGGCGATGGTCACCGCCGCCGTGCTCGGCGCCATGTGCTACTACTTCCTGATCGCGCACATCAACACGCTTGACATGGGTTTGAGCGCGTTCATGACGCTCACGCTGGTGGGCATGCTGCGCGGCTTTGGCGTGCAGGGGCAATCGGTGACAGCTGCCCGCGGCTGGATGGTGGCGGCATGGGCTGGTGCCGCGCTGGCCTTCCTCTCCAAAGGGCTGATCGGCATCGTGCTGCCGGGCGCCATCTTTGTGCTCTACCTGCTGATGACCCGGCAATGGCGTCTGCTGACGCGACTGGAATGGGTGTGGGGACCGCTGGTATTCCTGCTGATCGCGCTGCCGTGGCCGCTGCTGGTGCAGTCACGCAATCCGGAATGGGCCAATTTCTTCTTCATCTACGAGCATTTCGGCCGCTTTGCCAACGAAGAGCACGACCGTATCGGTTCGCTGTTTTACTTCGTGCCGCTGGTGATCGTGGGCCTGATGCCGTGGACGCCAGCCTTGCTGAAGCTGCTGCACCGCAGCGGCTGGCAAACGCTGCGCGAGACCTACGCGGGCGCCACGCTCAACGTGCCGCTGTTCCTGACCATCTGGTGCGTGTTCATCTTCCTGTTCTTCAGCGCATCGAAATCGAAGCTGCCGTCCTACCTGCTGCCCATTACACCGGCCGCTGCGCTACTGCTGACGCCGATCATGCTGGCCGGTTCCGATCGCTCGTTCCGCCGCCTGCTGCTGCTGATCGCAATCGTGCCGGCGGTGTTGTTCCTGATGCCATTGGCACGCGAACGCTTCGTCAACGATGCCTACACACCCGGCATGGTCGATGCGTTCTCGCTGTACGTGATCGTCGGCGCAAGTTTCTTTGCCCTGGCCGTATTTGCCGCATGGCAGCTGAATCGCCGCGGTCGCCGCTTTGACGCCATGCTGATGGCTGCCGTGCTCGCCACCGTTGGCGGCAGCATCACGGCCAGCGGTTACGAGGCACTGTCGCCCAGCACATCGAGCAAGCAACTGGTGCAGGACTTCCTTGCCGCTGATCCTAACTACTCGAAAGCCGATCCGTTTTACTCGGTAGGACTGTTTGAGCAGACGCTGCAGCCCTACCTTGAACGCACGACGATACTGGTCGACTACCTCGACGAACTGGGCCTCGGTGCCGCCGCCGAACCGCACAAGGTGCGTTTCAATTTCGCGGATTTCGCCGACGAATGGCAAGCGCTGGAACGCGGCTATGCGATCACCGACTTCGATCAGCTGCCGCGCTTTGACCTGCACGGCCTTGAGTACCACGTGGTGGCAGCGGACCTGCGTCGGGTCATCCTGGCGCGTCACGCAGCGCATTGAAGCGCCTGCTGCCACTGCCGTCGTCAGGTCAATCCGGCGCTCATAGGACAATACTGGCATGACCGCCACCGCTTTTGCCATTGCCATCACCAGTGTGCTGCTCAACGCGGCGGCACAACTGTTCCTGAAGGCCGGCACCAATGTCGTCGGCACCGTCAGTTTCGGCGGTGCCGATACGATGCAGACGCTGATGCAAATTGCGCGCGTGCCGTGGTTCTGGGCTGGTTTTACCTGCTATGGCATCAGTCTTTTCACCTGGATTGCAACGCTGTCCAGGGCGCCAGTGAGCGTGGCCTATCCGCTGCTCTCGATCGGTTATGTGGTCAATGCGCTGATCGCGTACTGGCTGTTTGGTGAATCTCTGACGGTGCAAAAGATCGTCGGCATCGGCTTCATTGTGATTGGGGTCGTGTTGCTCTCGTGGAACTTTTCGAAATGAGCCCTGAATCAACCTCTGCCCTGAAGCCGCCGGCCAGGCCCATCGCCTTCGCCGCGCCGCTGCTGGGCGAGGAAGAATTTGCCGCCTCCGACGCCGTCCTGCGCTCCGGCTGGATCGCCTCCGGCCCCAATGTCATCGCGCTTGAAAATGAGCTTTCGGCCTACTTCGGCGGACGCCCGACACGCGTACTGACCAGTGAAACGGCGGCACTTGAAGTTGCCCTGCAGTTGCTGGGCATCGGTGCGGGTGATGAAGTGCTGATCGGTGCACAGACTTTCTTTTCCAGCGGCAACATGGTCGAGAAGGTCGGCGCCAGGGCCGTCTTCGTCGATGTCGATCTGAAGAGCCGCAATATTGATCTCGCCGACGCCGCCCGTCGCCTGACGCCGCGCACGAAAGCGATCATCCCGACCCACTACGCCGGCCTCGCCTGCGACATGGACGCCTTGTACGCATTCGCGAAACAACACCGCCTGCGCGTGCTTGAAGACGCCGCGCTCGCCGTCGGTTCGTCCTGGCGCGGCAAGGCGATTGGCAGCTTCGGCGACATTGCGCTGTTCTCCTTTCATCCGAACAAGAACATCACCACCATTGAAGGCGGCGCACTGGTGTGCAACGATGTGGCGGACGCCAAACGCGTCGAAGTGCTGCGCTTCCACGGCATTTCACGGCTGCCGGACCAGACGCGTGATGTCGATTTTCCCGGCGGCAAATTCAACCTGCCGGATGTCAACGCCGCCATCGGCCGCGCGCAGCTGAAGAAGCTCGACCGCTTCAGCGCTCACCGCCGGAAACTGGCACATCGTTACCTGTCGAACCTGCGCGAGGTACTGTCCGACGACCTGCTGCCGCACGCGGGCCACGCCGGTGACGAGGCCGGGCATAGCTGGAATCTGTTCGCCATCCGCTTGCCGCTCGATCGCATGACCTTCACCCGACCGCAGGTAATGGATGCCATGAGGGTGCGTCAGGTCGCCACCAGCGTCTCCTATGAGTCGCCTCATCTGACCAGCCTGTTCCGCAAGCAGGGCTGGAAAGCTGGCGATCTGCCCAATACCGAACTGATTGCCGATACGACGCTGACCTTGCCGCTGCATGTCGGATTGACCGAAAGCGATGTCGACTATGTCTGCGCGGCGCTGGCGGACGTACTCAAGGAAGGCGGCTTGCAGTGAGCCATCATCCAACGCTATCCGTCGTCATCCCCGTCTACAACGAAGAGGCCGTTCTCACCGAACTGTTCGCCAGGCTCTACCCGGCGCTCGATGCACTGAACACGGCGTACGAAGTCATCTTTATCAACGATGGCAGCCGCGACCGTTCGCCGGCCCTGCTGCTCGACCAGCAGAACAAGCGTCCCGATGTCACACGGGTGATCCTGTTCTCCGGCAACTTCGGCCAGCACAGCGCGATCCTTGCGGGCTTTGCGCATGTGCGAGGCGAGATCGCAGTCACGCTCGACGCCGATCTGCAGAACCCGCCGGAAGAGATTCACAAGCTGCTCGCCGCCTATCGCGAAGGTCACGACTACGTTGGCTCCATCCGCGACATGCGGCGTGGCGACGCCTGGTGGCGCGGCGCGGCCTCGAAGCTGCTCAACCGCATCCGCGAGAAAACCACACGAATCAAGATGACTGATCAGGGCTGCATGCTGCGTGCCTACTCGCGCCGCATCGTGGAGCTGATCAACCAGACCCGCGAGGTGCGCACCTTCATCCCGGCGCTCGCCTACACCTTCGCCATGAACCCCACCGAAGTGGTGGTGGCGCACGCGGAGCGCGCGGCCGGCGAATCGAAGTATTCGTTCTACCAGTTGCTGCGGCTCAACTTTGACCTGATGACCGGCTTCTCACTGGTGCCGCTGCAGATGTTTTCGCTGCTTGGCATGCTGGTGGCGGTGGGCTCCGCGCTGACTTATCTGGCCCTGATGGTCTATCGCATGACCACATTGCCGATGCGCGAAGCGCTGCTCGCCATGCTGGATCGCGACATTCTCGAGTTCTTTCTGATCGGCATGGTGCTGTTTGGTCTCGGGCTGGTGGGTGAATACGTGGGGCGCATCTATCTGCAGGTGCGTGACCGACCGCGCTATGTGATTGATCGTGTCGTCGAGGAGACGCCTGCATTTCCTGCTGGCGCCAGCGACATCGCTTCCGCACGCAATCTGGCATGACCCGCGCCGTTGTCTTTGCGTATCACAACGTCGGCGTGCGCTGCCTGCGCGTGCTGCTCGATCAGGGCGTCGATGTTGCGCTGGTGCTGACGCATGAGGATTCGCCCACCGAGAGCATCTGGTACGACTCCGTGGCTCAGGTCTGCGCCGACCACAGTATTCCATTCATCACGCCCGATGACGCCAACGCACCGAACGTGGTGGCCCGCATCCGGGCGCTGGCGCCGGAATTCTTCTTCTCGTTCTACTACCGCAAGATGCTGGGCGCCGATCTGCTCGGCATCCCGACGCGTGGCGCGCTGAACATGCACGGCTCGCTGCTGCCAAAGTACCGCGGCCGGGTGCCAGTCAATTGGGCAGTGCTGCACGGCGAGCGCGAAACTGGTGCCTCGCTGCACTACATGGAGATGAAGCCGGACGCCGGCAATCTGGTCGCGCAAACGGCCGTGCCCATCCTGGGGGACGATACGGCGTTCGAAGTTTTCCAGAAGGTCACCGTCGCCGCTGAACTGACACTGGCGCGTGCGCTGCCGCAACTGATTGCCGGCACTGCGCCGAGCGTGCCACTCAATCTCAAGGCGGGCTCGTACTTCTCGGGCCGCAAGCCGGAAGATGGCCGCATCGACTGGACACGCACGGCCGCCGAGGTGAACAACCTCGTGCGTGCCGTCGCACCGCCCTACCCGGGCGCCTTCGCAGACGTTGGTTCGAAACGCATCATCGTGGCGAAGGCCCGCGTCGCCGCAGCAGAAGCGATGTCCAGCGTACCCGTCGCGGGCCAGATCGCCCGCATGAGCAACGGATCGTTGGGGTTCGTCTGTGGCGACGGCAAGCTGCTGATCCCACTGCGACTGATCGTCGAGGACAAGACTCTCGACGCGAGCGCCAGCCAAACGTGGCTGGCTACCGTGAAACAATAGCAATCTACCCGCCCGCTGATGCCGCTCCTGCCATGTGGGAGAGCAAATGATCATCATGAAAAAAATCCTCATCCTCGGCGCCAACGGCTTCATCGGCCACCACCTGAGCCGCGCCATCCTCGCCAATACCGACTGGCAGATCGTCGGCATGGACTTGGGCAGCCATCGCCTGAAGCCGCTGCTTGAGCATCCGCGTTTCGACTTCCACGAGCGCGACATGCTGACCAGCACCGACTGGATCGACCAGCAGGTCGCCGCTTGCGACGTTGTCCTGCCGCTGGTGGCCATTGCCACGCCGGCCACGTATGTGCGCGATCCGCTGCGCGTGTTTGAGCTCGACTTCGAGGCCAATCTGCCAATCGTGCGCATGTGCGTCAAGCACAAGAAGCGGCTGATCTTCCCGTCGACCTCCGAGGTCTACGGCATGTGCAAGGACAAGGAGTTTGATCCCGAGCAATCCGATCTGGTGGTCGGCCCGATCAACAAGCCGCGCTGGATCTATTCGATATCGAAGCAACTGCTGGATCGCGTGATTCACGCCTATGGCCTCAAGGGCGAACTCGACTACACGCTATTCCGCCCTTTCAACTGGATCGGCGCCGGACTTGACTCGCTGACCGCCAGCAACCCCGGTGGTGCCCGCGTGATCACCCAGTTCATCGGCCACATCATTCGCGGTGAGCCGATCCAGCTGGTGGATGGCGGCTCGGCCCGCCGCAGCTTCACTGATGTTGAGGATGCCATCGCTGCGCTGATGACCATCATCGAAAACCCGCGCGGCGTCGCTACCAGCAAGATCTACAACATCGGCAATCCGGCCAACAATCACTCGGTTCGTGAACTCGCCGAAATGCTGCTGAAACTGGCGCCGGAATATCCGGAATATCAGTCCGGAGCAGCAAAGTCGAAACTGGTCGATACCACCGCCGAAGCCTACTACGGCGTTGGCTATCAGGACGTGCAGGACCGCACGCCGCGCATCACCAATACAGTTGACGAACTCGACTGGTTGCCGCGCGTGACCATGGCGCGCTCGCTACGCAAGATTCTCGAAGCCTACCGTGAAGAAGCTGCCGCGATGACTGCCGGCAACAAGGCTTGATGTCCGGCAGCCAGATGCCGGTACTCTGCCTCAAGGTCGACGTCGATACCCTGCGCGGCACGCTGGAAGGCACGCCGCGGCTGGTCGAGCTGTTCCGTCGTGAAAATGTTGGCGCAACTTTTCTGTTCTCGATGGGGCCGGATCACACCGGTCGCGCGCTAAAGCGCATCTTTCGGCCCGGGTTTCTGGCGAAGGTGCGCCGCACGTCGGTGCGCAGCAACTACGGCCTGAAGACGCTGCTCTACGGTACGTTGTTGCCAGGGCCGGACATCGGGCGGCGCGGTGCCGAGGTGATGCGCGCCACCCGTGACGCTGGCTTCGAGTGCGGCATCCACTGCTGGGATCATGTTGCCTGGCAGGACGGCGTGATGCACAAATCCGACGCCTGGGGGCGTGCGCAGATGCAGCACGCGCATGATCGTTTCATTGACGTGTTCGGCTCCGCTGCGCAGACCTGTGGCGCGGCGGGCTGGCAGATGAGCCGCGACGCGCTGCGTGCGCAAGGCACACTCGGCTACCGCTACGCGTCCGACGCCCGTGCTGACAGCGCGTCCTCCGGTCCGTTCTGGCCGCTGGTCAAGGCGGAACCGATGCCGGTGGTGCAAATACCGACGACGCTGCCGACGCTCGATGAAATGATCGGCCTTGCCGGCTGCACCGCTGATAACGTCCATGAGCGTCTGCTCGCGATGACGGCGCAGGATCGCCGCGATCACGTTTTCACGCTGCACGCCGAACTCGAAGGCATGGCGCTGCTGCCGGTGATGGAGCGACTGATTGCGGGCTGGCGTGAACAGGGTTACGAACTGATCAGCACCGGGCAATATTTCGATCGCCTGGATGTCAATGCACTGCCATTTTGCGAGGTGGAATGGGGCACGCTGGCCGGGCGCTCCGGCACCTTGATCAAACAGGGCACGCCGTATCTGGCGAATCTGGAACAATCGCTGCGTCGATAACGTTCGCCGCGCCCGCAACCGGCGCGGCGCGATGCCAGGAGCAGTTCGTGGCCAATGCCAAAGTCGCCGATTTCAGCCTGCCCACCAACGGGGGCGGTACCTTCAAACTGTCCGAGCACAAGGGCAAAATCGTGGTGCTTTACTTCTACCCGAAGGACAGCACGCCCGGCTGCACGACCGAGGGGCTCGATTTCGCGGCGCTACACAAGCAATTCCTGAAAGCCAATGCGGTCGTCGCCGGCGTGTCGCGCGACAGCGTGAAGTCGCACGACAACTTTTGCAGCAAACAGGGTTTTCCGTTCCCGCTGATCTCCGACAGCGAAGAAACACTCTGCACCCAGTTCGACGTGATCCACATGAAGAACATGTACGGCAAACAGGTGCGCGGCGTCGTCCGCAGCACCTTCGTCATCGGCGCCGACGGCAAGCTTGCGCGCGAGTGGCGCGGCGTCAAGGTGGCCGGTCACGCGCAGGAAGTGCTGGACTTCGTGAAGACGCTGGCGTGAGCCGCCTCTGCCTCTGACTGACGCGACCCACTCCTCGCCACTCCGCGAGCCTCGCATGCGCGTCCTGGTCCTCGGCGCCTACGGTCTGATCGGCAGCGCCGTGGTGCGCGAGTTGCTGGCTCATGGCCATGGGGTCATCGGCCTCGGCCGCAATATTGCTCAGGCACCGCAGGCACTTCCAGCGGTGCAGTGGCTGCGTGGCGACCTTGCTGACCTGACCACCGCAGATGCATGGAGGCCACTGCTTCGAGACTGTAAGCCCGACGCCATCGTCAACTGTTCTGGCGTATTGCAGGACGGGCCGCGCGACGATGTATTCGTCATTCAGTCCGATGCTGTTCGCGCCCTGATTGCCGCGTGCGAGGCGTTGGCAATCCGCCGCTTTGTCCAGATTTCTGCGACGCGAGCCACCGCCGACGCCGATACCGGTTTCATGCGCAGCAAGGCGGCTGCCGACGCCGCGCTGACGACCAGCACGCTCGATTGGTGGATCCTGCGCCCGGGTCTGGTGCTCTCGCCGCAGGCCTACGGCGGCAGCGCGCTGCTGCGAGCGCTGGCAGCAATGCCACTGGTGTTGCCAATCGTCCACGCTGACTGCACAGTACAGACGGTGGCCGTGACCGACGTGACGACGGCGGCTCGCCAATGTCTCGATGGCGTTGTGCCGACGGGGCGCCGCTTTGATCTCGTTGAGACCGATACCCACACCGTCGCTGAAGTGGTGATGCAACTGCGCGCCTGGCTGGGCTTGCCGCCGGCGCCGGTGCTGCGCCTGCCGGATGCCCTCGCGCGCCCGGTGGCCCGGATCGCTGATGGTCTCACCTGGCTGGGCTGGCGTTCGCCGCTGCGGACGACGGCGATGCGTGAGATCAAACACGGCGTGCTTGGCGACAGCACGGCGTGGCAGGCGACGACTGGCACGCGACTGTTGACTCTTCGCGAAACGCTGCAACAAATGCCCGCCACCGTGCAGGAACGCTGGTTTGCGCGGCTGTTTCTGCTCAAACCCATGCTGGTGCTGACGCTCGCGGCATTCTGGTGTGCCACCGCCGTGATCGCCATCGTGAATCCGCGGCCGGCACTCTCACTGCTCGCTGCTGCCGGTATCGAAGGCATCGCAGCACAAGCCGTGGTGTTCGGTGGAGCCGCTGTCGATGCGCTGCTGGGTCTGGTGGTGCTGCATCGTCGCAGTCTGCGTGCCGCCGCGCTTGCAATGGTGGCGGTGACGGTGGGCTATCTGGTTGGCGGCACGCTGCTGTTACCTTCACTCTGGCTGGATCCGCTCGGACCGCTCGTCAAGCCCATCCCCGCAGCAGCGCTGGCGCTGGTGCTGCTGGCCATCGCGGACGACCGCTGACATGGACGTCACGGCCATTGATCTGCTGCGCTGGTTGCATGTGATTGGCGCCACCGTGCTGCTTGGCACTGGCAGCGGCATCGCGTTTTTCATGTGGATGGCGCACCGCACTGGCGACGCCCGGCTGATCGCTCACGTCGCCGGGACGGTGGTAATCGCCGACACCGTATTCACGGCAACAGCGGTCGTACTGCAACCGATCACCGGCGCGCTGCTGGCACAGGTCACCGGCTGGCCGCTCAGCACCGGCTGGATCGTGCTTTCGCTGGCACTCTACCTGATGACCGGGGCATTCTGGCTTCCGGTCGTCCGGATCCAGATTCGCCTGCGCAATCTCGCCCGCGAGGCGGTGCGCACGGCAACACCACTACCAGCCCAGTACACGCGGCTGTTCCGCATCTGGCTTGCCTGCGGCGTGCCAGCGTTTGCGGCGGTGCTCACCATCCTCTGGCTGATGCTGAAACGGCCCGGCATCGTGCTGTAGCAGCGTTTGCAACTCGCAGCCATTGCGCCACCAACCAGGACCAGCGGCTGCCAGCCCTCACGTCAGTACTGAAGCAAACAGCTTTTCGGTGAAAGCCCCATCCGAACCGGGCTCAGCGAGCAATTTACCCGATTATCGACATTCGGCAATTTTTGGTGGTAAGCCCATATTGGATAATGGTTTCAGCAAAAAGCTGAACCTTCCGCGACTGCTGCTTACTGCCCCGACCCCTTCTGCAGGCTGAACTGGTCGTAGCCGGTTTCCTTCACGCGCCCGTCGGCGGCGTAGGTCACGTCGAAATAGAGATCCTCGCGGCCGTTGTTGAATTTGTACTTGTGGGTCAACTCGTTCGGCGTCATGCCGAAGCGCTGTTCCTTGCTGTTGCGGCCGAGAATGCGGCGCACTTCAGTGATGGTCATGCCCGGCTGGATGCGCTGGAAGTTGGCCTCGGTCAGCACCTGGTCGATCCTTTCCAGCGTGCCCTGCGCGTTCACCGTCATCATGTAGGTGCGCACGCCTTCCGGGCCAAGCGGATACTCCCAGACTTCGCGGTCGCCCTCGCGGTAGACGCTGGCCGGCTCGCCCATCTTCTGCTTCATGTCTGCAACTGTGGATTGGCCCGGCTGCAATTCGCCCGTGGCGACGCGATCACAGGCAACGAGCAGCAGCAGGCCGGACAAAAGGCTCACGGCAATCCCCCGGTTGAAGGCTCTGACAGCAACATTCATGTGTTAAAGCACCTTTCGCATGTCACGATGCGGAATATCGCAGTCCAGGTATTCATCGCCCTCTGCGACAAATCCGAATTTTTCGTAGAAACCGACAGCGTGGGTTTGCGCTGACAGAACGACCTCGCGATCACCGCGTTGACGAGCCCGCTCCATCAAGTGCTCCATCACCAGCGCACCTACGCCCTGCCCGCGCCACGGCTTGCGCACGGCCATGCGCCCGATATGACCGTCCGGCAGCAAACGCCCGCAGGCAGCGGCCTGTCCGTCTGACCACGCAATGGCGTGAATCGACAGCGGATCGTTGTCATCAATTTCAGACTCTGCTGGTACGCCCTGCTCCTCAACAAACACCTCGAAGCGTATGGCCTTCAGCGTAGCGGCATCATCCGGCCAGGTGGCCGTTTTGACTTTGAAAGTGGCGGGCATGGACTTCATGTGACGGTCGAGATTTCGTTTGTCGGAAAAGAATTTTTTCAATCGCGCTGCCGACGCATCAGCACAAACGCCGCCGATGACGTGTCGGGCATGATGGTTGAGCCGATCATTGGCGAACAGATCGGTCACGCTGCCAGCGGCGCCGAACTTCGGGTCTGGCGCGCCCCACACCACGCGGCTAACGCGCGCATGCAGCAGCGCACCGGCGCACATCGCGCAGGGCTCGACGGTGGTGTACACGGTAGCGCCGGGCACGCGGTAGTTATTGATCTGGCGGAAGGTTTCGCGCAGCGCGACTATTTCGGCGTGCGCCGTCGTGTCGCCATCGCGAATAACGCGGTTCATGCCGCGACCGACAATTTGTCCAGCCACCACGACCACCGCACCAATCGGCACTTCTCCTGCAGCGGCGGCTTCGTCGGCCAGCGCCAGCGCCTCAGTCATGAAGCGCCGATCCTCAGCACTCGCTGCTGCTGGCGACATGGCCGACGTCACAGACCCAGCCGCTCCATCCAGTGCCCCAGCGCCTGCTCGTCAGGCGTACCGGCGGCGTAGCCCACCTTCATGGTCGCGTGCGCCTCCTTGCGATGCTGGTTGAGCTTGAATTTGCCTTCAAGTCGCGTCACCGTCATGCGAAACGCGGCAATGGCGCCAAGCATCGTCTCCTGAAATTTTTCGTCGAGATTCATCCACTGCTGGGCGTAAGGCGGCTCATGCAATGCGATCAGCGACTTCAGCAACGCGTCCTTGCGATGTGCTTCGACGATCTCCTCGACTGGCCCATACGCGTGCACCGCGATGTAATTCCAGGTCGGCACTCGTTTGAGGTCCGGGTAGACCTTGGGGGAGAGGTACGCGTGCGGCCCCAAAAACGCCATCATCGACGCCCGCCCATCACGCAACATCGCCACCTGCGGATTGGCACGGGCCAGGTGAAAGTGCAGTACAACCGTACCTTCAGTGTCACTGACAACCACTGGCAGATGCGTGGCGAATGGCACGCCATCGGCATCAGTGCTGGTCAACGTGGCAAAGCTGTGCTCGCGCATGACGTCAAGCGTCAACGCACGATCGGGAGATTCAAAGTGTTTCGGCAGATACATGCCGCAGAGCTTAACCGATCGTCTAACGTGCGCGCCGTCCCACCGCAATCAGTGCAACCGTGAGCAGTGCAACAACTGTCATCGCCGGCTCGATCGCCTCGCCAAGCAACAGCGCTGCAAAGCCGAGCGTGAAGAACAGTTGCAGCAATTGCACCTGGCTCACCCGCGCAATGCCGCCGAGCGCAAGACCGCGGTACCAGAAGAAAAAACCGATCCACTGACTCATCAGCCCGAGGTACACAAAGGCGCCCCATGCCGCGATACCCGGAGCAGCGGGCTGCGTTGGTGCGCTCCACCAGGCGACAGCAAGCGTGCCCGGCAAGCCGAGAATCAGCGCCCAGGAAATCGCCTGGGGTCCGGTCAAATAGCGGGTCGCGATGGCACCGCTGGCATAGCCGAGACCGCCGAGCAGCACACTCACCAGCATCAATGCGTCTTCGGCATGCAGGTTACCGTGCGCCCGCTGCCAGGCGTAGCCGCAGACCAGCAGGGTGCCAGCCACTGCACAGGCCCAGAACGCACGCGACAGCGACTCGCGGTTGAGCCAGGCTCCGATGACGGCGGTGGCAAGCGGAAGGATGCCATTGACCACCGCCGCGTGGCTGGCCGGCACCGTTTGCAAGGCAATCGTATTGAGCAACGGCCAGCCAAACACGATACCGACGGTGGCCCCAAGCAACGGAATCCAGGCCCGCCGCTCCGGCCACCTGGCGCGCGTGACGAGCAGATAGACAACGCCGGCCAATGCAGCCAGCACCGCCCGACCCGCCCAGACGAACCAGGGCGACAGCACATCGCCGGTCATCGCAATGCGTGTCATCGGCATCGTGAGACTGAAGATCAGTACGCCGATCAGCCCAAGCAACAGGCCGGAAGATTGGGGGGTCAAGATGATTTTCTGGTTGTTCGATATATCGAACAACTATACGTCAATAGATCCACGCATGCCATTCAACTACGGCATAGACCGTGTGACTGGCAAGGTAATGGCCAAAGAAACTACCGTTTCGCGGCTCGCGGTGGCGAGTGAATCACCAGCAACCACTCAGCGCGTTTGGGGCCGGGGTTGTGGATGGAGTGTTCGACGTCAGCGCTGAACTGGGCTGCATCACCGGTCGCCAGTTTGAACTCGCGCTTGCCAACCGTGACGTCAACCTTGCCGGCCAGCACCACGATGTGCTCCTGGGTCCCGGTGGCGTGGGCCGGAAAGTGCCCGGTTGTCTTGCGTGGTGGCAGGCTGTTATGCACGATTTCCACCAGTGCGTCGGGGCTCACGGGTGACAGCGTGCGGCGGGTCAGTCCGCTCTTCGGGTCCTTGAAAATCGGCTGCTCGGCCAGCTGCTGGATGTGCACCGGTGGCCCCATGTCCCCGCGCAGCAGTGACGACAGCGATACCGTCATCCCCTCCGCGAGCTTGGCCAGCATCACCGCTGTCGGACTCGTCAGGCCGGCTTCGATGCGGCTGACCACTGATTTGGAAACGCCTGCCCGCTTGGCCAGATCCGACAACGAGAGCTGCTGCAGCTCCCGCGTCGTTTTGATCGTACTGCCGATACCTTGCGCTACCTTCAGCGCAGTACTGGCGTTGGTCGCCAGATCGGTCGCAGTACGCATCACCGCTAGCGCAGTGCCTAGCGCGGAGCTCGACCCCGACTTTGATTTGGTTGCCATTCCACCCCTCCCGCATTGCGTTGGTCCGATCGCGCGATCAGACCACCGCATTATTCACGGGAAACGGAATTACTCAATGTCTGCCGCAGGTGCGACCCCGCCGCCGGCGTCGCCGCCCTTGCTGCCACCATTGCGGCCACGGCGCCGGCGATTGCGGTTATTGCCACGATTGCCCTGCCCCTGACCGGACGGAGGTTGATAGCCTGGTGCCACGTTACCGTTAACCTCGCCATTGCGACCGCGTTTGACCTTGTTGCCAGGCGTTCGTTGCCGGCGCCCGGCCGGCTGCATTTCGGTCGCCCCGCCAAAGCCGGGGAATTGCTGCTGCGTCAGCGAGGCTGCGGCGCCCGGCGCGCCGCCACGGCCGCGCTTGTTGCGCCCGCCCTGGCCAGCACCGCCGCTGCCTGCATTGCGACCGCGGCGCCCCTGCCCCATGCCGGCATCGGCCGGCGCCCCCGTCCAGATCGCCTCGTGCTCGGTCGCCGAGCGCATCGGGCCCAGCGGTTGTTGCGGCAGCTTGTTACGGCCACCAAAACGGGCCGCCTTTTCGAGTTTTTTCTTTGAACGCAGGCCGACCGATTCGAGCACGTTGAACGTCTCGGCTTCGTCGAGCAGCTTGAACTGGCCGCGCTTGAGCCATGACGGCATCTGCACGCAGCCGTAGCTGGTACGGATCAGGCGGCTCACCGTCAGTCCCAGATGCTCAAACATGCGGCGCACCTCGCGGTTGCGGCCTTCGTTGAGCGTCAGGCGATACCAATGGTTGGCGGCGTCGCTGTCACGATCGATGCGGTCGAGCGAGAGGCAGCGCGCCGGTCCGTCTTCAAGCTCAATGCCATCCATCAGCTGGTCTTCCTGTTCGGGGGTGAGCTCACCGAGCACCCGCACCGAGTATTCACGCAGGATCTCGTAACGGGGATGCATGAAACGGTTGGCCAGTTCACCGTAGGTCGTGAACAGCAGCAGGCCTTCCGAGTTGAAGTCGAGGCGGCCAATGGCGATCCACTTGCCGTGATCCGGCTTCGGCAGACGATCAAACACGGTGTCGCGCTGCTCCGGATCGTCCCGGCTGACAATCTCGCCCGCCTGCTTGTGATAGATCAGGATGCGGGGCTTGTCGTCACCGAGCTTCACCGCCACCTTGCGGCGCTTGACGTGCACGCGGTCCTTCTCGTTCACCACCTGACCAACGTGTGCCTTGACGCCGTTGACCTCGACCTCGCCGGCCTCGATCAGCGCCTCCATGTTGCGTCGGGAGCCGAGGCCCTGCTGGGCCAGCACCTTGTGCAGCCGCTCACCGTCGCGCTCGCCGTGTTCATTGACGCCCGATACCGGTGCTGCCACTGAAGCGCCTTCCGGCAACGACACCGGATTGCCGTCGGCATCAAGCTGCGGAGCCGCGAACTGTGGCGTGCGCTGCCCATTGCGATCCCGCGGATTGCTGCGTTTATCGCGGCGGTTGCGGTTGCGTCGTGCCGAGCGATCCATCGGGCGGTTCGGGTCACCGAAAGCACCGGGATTGGGGCCACCGGGTCGTGCATCGCCGCCTTCGCCGTCGGCCTCGCCAGCCGCCTCGCCATCGACGCCAGGTGAGAAAGCCGCTCCAGCCGTAGCGCCATCCGGCTGGTCGCCGGCGGCGGCCGATGCTTCCGGTCGCGGGCCGCGCTGGCCGTTGTTGCGGCCACGGCCACCACGACGGTTGCGGCGTGGTCCGCGTGCGCGTTGCTGGCCGTGCTGATCGCCTGTGCCTTCAGCGCCTTCCCCACCCTCGTGCCGCTGCGCTCCGTGGCTCTCGCCCGCGCTGCCAGGATTGGCGGTCACATCATCGCCGCCGCCGCTGGCGACTGGCCGCGCCGGCGCTGCATCGGCCCCGGCGGTCTGGCCTGCGTCCTGTTTGGGCGTGCGGGGGCGTCGCTGCTGCGGGCGAGCATCGCGACGCATCTGATTGCGCTCCTGCTGCTTCTGCTTGCGCGCAAAGGCAGGATCAATGTTGCCGTTGACATCACCAGGTTCGTGATCGTTGTAGTCGCTGTCTTGCATATCGTTCATATCAGTGGACCGTCGGCGAAGCGGGCTGGGTCATGGCATCTCCATCGGAAATTTCGAACAGCGCCGCGTCGGCGCTCTCCGGCAGAGCTGGCGGCGTGTCCGGCGCCGCCGGCGCCAGCAGGTCATCGCTTTCGTTCACGTCATCGATGCGCCCCTGCTCGGGGTACACCGGCTCCTGCGGTACCTCCGGCAACTCGAGAGCCGGGTGCGCATCGAGTTCCGCCAGCGGTGGCAGTTCGGAGAGCGATCGCAACGAAAGATCGTTGAGGAAAGATTTGGTGGTCGCATACAGCGCCGGGCGCCCCGGCGTATCCTTGTGACCGATCACTTCGATCCAGCCACGATCCTCCAGCGCCTTGAGGATATTGGTGGATACCGCGACACCGCGAATCGCCTCAATTTCGCCGCGCGTAGCCGGCTGCCGGTAGGCGATGATGGCGAGCGTTTCCAGCACCGCGCGCGAATACTTCGGCGGCTTTTCCGGTGTCAGACGGTCAATGTGGATCTGCATCTCCGTCCGTGTCTGAAAGCGGTAACCGGACGCCACCTGCACCAGTTCGATGCTGCCCCGCTCCTTCCACTCGGCCGTCAGGTCGGCCAGCAGCAGACGCACGGTCTCGGTGGGAACCGGCGGATCGAAAACCTTGATGATTTCGTCGAGAGGTACGGGCTCGTGGCTGGCCAGCAAGACACCTTCGAGTACGCGTTTGGCGTGGGTGAGTTCGTCCAATGAATGCTCATCGAAAAGTAACGCAACGCTCTGCCGCCGTTGCTTGCGGACCCCACTGAGGCCAGTCATGGCCCCATCAACAAAAAAGCGCGAAAGCCTTGTTGCTACAGCACTTCGTCATTGGCCGCATCGGTGCCCTGCTCGGGTGAGGCCGCAACCATCACCCCGCCATCGCTGGCGAGCTGCACATAAATGGGGCTGTAGGGTTCAGTTTGCGCGACCGAGATCAGTCGTTCGCGCGCCAACTCCAGGATCGCGAGGAAGGTGACTACCACCAGCGATACGGTGGCCGTTTCCTCGAACAGTTGTGTGAATTCTACATGCAGACCGGGTTTCAGGTGGCGCAGCAGATGACTCATGCGCGCCCGGACCGACAGCTCGTCGCGCGAAATCAGATGGGTCTTGTTGAGCTTGGCACGCGCCAGGATGCTCGCCCAGGCGCGACGCAGATCTTCAGGCTCGACGTCTGGCAGGCGAAGCGCTGCCGTCTTTTCGACCATGACCTGCACGATGGCGTAGTCGCGCTCTGCCTGCGGCAGTTCATCCAGCCCGGCTGCGGCCAGCTTCATCTGTTCGTACTCGAGCAGGCGACGGACCAGCTCTGCGCGCGGATCGGCCTCCTCTGTCTCGGCCTGTGGCGGCCGCGGCAACAGCATGCGTGACTTGATCTCGATCAGCATCGCCGCCATCAGCAGGTATTCCGCTGCCAGCTCGAAGCGCTGCGAGGACTTCATCTTCTCGACGTATTCCAGATACTGGTGCGTCAGCGCCGCCATCGGGATGTCGAGGATGTTCAGGTTCTGCTTGCGGATCAGGTAGAGCAGCAAGTCAAGCGGCCCTTCGAAGGCGTCGAGGAACACCTCCAGCGCCTCCGGCGGGATGTAGAGGTCCTTCGGCATCTCGGCCATTGGCTGGCCATAGATGCGGGCCAGCGCGTGATCGGCCGCGACAGCGGCTGCGGCGGTATCGGGCGCTGGCAACGGGGACTCGGTGACTACATCCATCGGAACTTTTCTTGTTGCAAACTCAAATCAAGTCTTGGCGGCACCGTGGGTTAGGCGGGCTTCATCTGCCGGATCAGCGTGGGGCCGACTTTGGCTTCGACGGCATCCTGCACTTCCTTGCGCAGCCCCATCGCAAACGCGAACTCGGCGGCAACAAACAGCGGGCCAATGATCAGACCGCTCAAATCATCGACAAACGCCGGCTTGCGCCCTTCGTAGTAGTGACCGACAAACTGGAAGACCCAGCCGACCACGAACATGCCGATGCCCCAGCCGAGCCATGCTGGCGTGCTTGCCCCTGCAATGAGTTGCCCAAGCCAGAGGCAGGCAAGCAGGAAAACCGTCATCGCTACGCCAAAACGCAAATCAAGCCGCAGGTAGAACAGCGCCGTGAGTGCAACCGCAAACAGCGCTGGCGAGATTGCCACACCGTCGAGATGCATCAACACCGGCCGCGAAAGCAGAATCGCCACTGCCGCAACGATCATCGGGATGCCAACGAAGTGCGTCGCGATGTTGCGCTTGTCGCGATGGTACGCGGCATACTGGCTCAGGTAGTCAACAAATGACTTCATCGGGACCTCCTATTGATGCAGACTTCGGAACGGTGTGACGTTACGCATGAGGTTGACGGACACCCGTGCGGGAGCTCGGTTTGTCTGCCCGAAAAACAGGCGGTGACAGTACTCGTTGCGCTTCGCCGCGATCGGCAACTTTGCCATCAGCCGCGTTCATGAGACCAGGCCCACGCGCACCGACATCGGACCTTCGACCTAGACCTTGGCCAGTCCCATCGCCTGGCGCACTTCAAGCATAGTCGCTTCCGCTGCCTCACGCGCGCGCACGCAACCCGCTGCGAGCACCTCTTTCACATAACCGGGCTTGGCCTCGATCTCGCGGATGCGCGCCTGCATCGGCGCCAGCTCGGCGTTGACGGCGTCAATCACCGGCTGCTTGCATTCAAGGCAGCCGATGGCAGCCGTGGTGCAGCCCTGGCGCACCCAAGCCTTGGTGTCGTCGTTCGAATAGACCTGATGCAGCGTCCACACCGGGCAATCATCGGGGTTGCCAGGATCGGTGCGGCGCGCCCGCTTCGGGTCGGTTGGCATGCGCTTGATCTTTTGCTCCACCGCAGCCGGCGGCTCACGCAGATCAATACCGTTGCCGTAGCTCTTGCTCATCTTGCGGCCGTCGAGACCGATGATCTTCGATGTCGGTGTCAGTAGCGCCTGCGGCTCGGGCAGGATGGTCTTGCGGGCGCCGGTCAGGAATGCCTGCAACATGTCTTTCTCGGCGTTCGATAGCGACCCGGCGGCGGCGACCAGTACCTTGGCCTGCGCCAGCGCTTCGGCGTTGCCATCCTGGTTGTAGGCGGTCTTCATCGCCTCATACTGCTTGCCCAGTTTGCCGCCAAGCTTCTTCACTGCAGCCGCTGCTTTTTCTTCAAACCCCGGCTCGCGGCCGTAGATGTGGTTGAACCGCCGCGCGATCTCGCGGGTGATCTCAAGGTGCGACACCTGATCCTCACCGACCGGTACATGTTGTGCGCGATAGACCACGATGTCGGCCGCTTGCATCAGCGGATAACCCAGAAAACCGTAGGTAGTGAGATCCTTCTCTTTCAGGTTTTCCTGCTGTTCCTTGTAGGTCGGCACCCGCTCCAGCCAGCCGAGCGGCGTGATCATGCCCAGCAGCACCGTGAGCTCAGCATGCTGCGGCACCTGACTCTGCAGGAAGATGGTGCACTGGTTCGGGTCGAGCCCAGCCGCCAGCCAGTCGGTCACCATGTCGAAGGTGGACTGCTCGATGACACGCGGGTCGTCGTAGTGACTGGTCAGGGCGTGCCAGTCGGCCACGAAATAGAAACACTCATGCTGCGATTGCAATGCAACCCAATTCTTGAGGGCGCCGTGATAGTGGCCGAGGTGCATGAACCCGGTCGGGCGCATGCCGGAGAGAACGCGGTCTTTGGACATGGGATTGACTAGAGTCCGACCAACGCGCCGAGCGTTTGGTAGACGATTCGATAAAGCGGATACATGATCGTGCCCAGCACGCCGACGACGGCGAGCCCGAGCACAATGAACAAGCCGTACGGTTCAAGGCGTGAGTACTTGTATGACAGCGGCCCGGGCAGCAGCCCAGCCACGATGCGCCCACCATCGAGCGGCAGGATTGGCAACAAATTGAGCACCATCAGCCCGACGTTCCAGGCGACACCTGCCTTGGCGATGGCGTTAATGGCTGATGCATCCGACACCTTAAGCACAATCGCCCAGCCAATCGCCATGACGAAGTTGGCGAGCGGGCCAGCGGCAGATACCCAGATCATGTCGGTCTTCGGATTGCGCAGATTATTGAAGTTCACCGGCACCGGCTTGGCCCAACCAAAGAAAAAGCCGCCAATCGCCAGCGTCAATGCCGGCACCAGCAATGTGCCCATCGGGTCGATGTGCCGAATCGGGTTCAGCGAAATGCGCCCGAGCATTTCGGCGGTGCGGTCACCGAACATGCGTGCGGCGTAGCCATGCGCGGCCTCGTGCAGCGTGATCGCAAGCAGTAGCGGGATCGCATTGACTGCGAGCACGTAGATGATGTTATCCATTGATCCGATTTTACGGGGCTCGCGCAACGATGCCGCCGATACCGCAAATACCGTCGAGCCGCGACGACTCTACACCTCTGCGATCATCCGCAGCAGCATCAAATTGGCCGCCGTCGTCACAAAGAAAAAGCCGCGTCGCTTTCGCGACTGCGGCTTTCAAGGTGTGTGCCTAACAGGGAGAAATCAACCAGACCGAAATCAGAACTTGTGACGCAGCGAGAACTGGAACGAGGTTGCGTCCTTGCCGCCGTACGCCGTCACGCCGCCGAGGTAACCATTGCCGCCAGGCAGCACCTGCGCGTTGGCATTGTTGTTCACCTGTGTGACAACGGCGTTAAGGTCGGTGCGCTTGGACAGCGGGTAGGTGTAGGCGACGCCGTACGAGGTCACGTCAGCATTGGTGGCGCGGCGGTCGTCAACCTGCGAGTAACCGGCCGTCAGCGTACCAACGCCGAGCGGAATGCGGGCACCGACGTGGTAAAGCCGCACATCCTGCATGAAGCGCGGCAGGATGCCAGTGTCCACCAGCACCGATGGCACGCCACCAGCAATCAAGCCAGCGCGCAGCTCAGGCGCCGATGAACCGTTGGGTTCCTTGATCACGCCGTACATCGCAAACAGGTTGGCGAGGCCGACGTCGTAGTTGGCGCCGGCGACCAGCGTGTTCAGTGACTTTTGCCCGGCGCTGTTGGTGCGCTCGTTGTAGCCAATACCAGCGCCCCACTTGCTTGTCTGATAGCCGCCGTTGATGCCGACCAGACGACCGTTCTTGGTGCCGGAACTCAGCTCGCCAAAGGCGTAGTAGGCCGAACCATAAAAATTGTTCAACTCGATGCGATACATCACCGAATTGCTCTCGCGGATATCAACGCCCGCCGGAATCGAGATCAATTGACCAGGCGACGCCGCCGACGCGTTGGCGAATGCGTCATAGCGGTTGCTGATTTCGAACGCTGGCGTGTACTGGCGCCCGGCGAGGATGGCGCCGAATGGCGTAACCATGCCAACGAAGGCCTGCCGGTCAAACAGGCGGCCGGGCAGGTTGACACCGAGCTGGCTGCCGACGGCGGAATTGAGCGCGGCCTGCACTGCGGGCGGCAGACCAGCGGTCAGCCGGTCGGGCAGCTGCGTGCCGGACATCGGACGATTGCTGAGACCGCCGGTATCCGCCTCAAACCGGCTCTCAAGCACAAACATCGCCTTGTAGCCGTTGCCGATGTCCTCAGTGCCACGCAGGCCCCAGCGTGAGCCTTCCATGATGCCGCTGGCGAGGCTGGTGTGATCGCCGCCCTTGACGCCGGTGACATGCTGCACGCCGACATCCACGATGCCGTAGAGCGTGACGTTGGCAGTCTGTGCAAGCGCCTGCGACACCGCGAGCGAAAGCGGCAAAACCGCGAAAGCGGCGAGCGCGCGCGACGTGCTGACGAATTGAGCGTTGCGATTCATGAATCCTCCTTGTTGCATGGCGGGGGGCCACTCGCGCGGTCGCTTGCCAGCCGGTTATCACTCGCGCCTCGATGGCGGGAGCGAATTTCGACTGCGGCTCGGCGGTGGCCTGATTGCCAGCAATTGTGTACTGAAACCTCGTTGGCCGGGGAATTTCTGTGTCGCTCCGGCAAGCCATCGCCCACCTGCTGTTGCGACCTCGCAACCGCGATGCGTTTCAATCGCCGTGAAGCGAAAACCGTGCAGGCGTCGAAGCTCATCCGGGGCGGTCGAAATGTCCGGTGACAGGTCTGTACCTAGGTATGGCTTTGGCGTGAAAGCCTTATTGCTTATGGGCTAAGTGGCCGAATCGACAAAAGTCGATTTTTGACAATTCAGGCTTCCAGGCCCTATGCAAAGGTCATTTCCCGGAAAAGATGCTGCGATGACGATCCGACAATTTGACTGGCCTCGCGCCGCCATCGTCGTGACGATACCGCTTTATTTATGCAACCTAGATGCATTTAACATCGGACGGCCCATATAATGCAATCTAGTTGCAATAAATACTCGCAGTGAATACCAAGCTTCGTGTGCGCTCTGCGGGCAACAACGAATGAAGTCTGAGCGAATCCCACTTGTTGCCTGCCAATCCGGCGGATCATTCCATCGTCGCCGTCGCATGCTGTCGGGCGCGGCAATCCTGGCGACTCTCAGCGGCGGCATCTGCGTGGCGCAAAGTGTCCCCGAAAGCCCAGCATCCTCAACAGCCGCGCCGCCCGCCGACAAGGTGCAGCGGGTCATTCTGAGCGCCTCACCCTTCGCCGGCCAGGACGATTTACAAGCGACTCAGCCAAGCGCCGTCGTTGGACGTGAAGCGCTGACGCGGGATCGTGCCGCAAGCCTCGGCGACACCCTCGCCACCCAGCCCGGCGTGCAGTCCACCGCGTTTGGCCCAGGTGCCTCGCGGCCGATTATTCGCGGCCTCGATGGTCCGCGCATCAAGACCGCAGAGAACGGCGTTGGCTCGCTCGACGTCGCCAGCATCAGTCCCGACCACGCGGTGTCGTCGGAAGTGCTCGGCGCGCGGCAAATCGAGATCCTGCGAGGACCGGCAACCTTGCTCTATGGCTCTGGCGCCATCGGTGGTCTGGTGAATGTCGTGACCGACCGCATCCCGCAGGCGCATAGCGATGGCACCCGCCTGCTTGCGGACATGCGCGGCTCCACCGCCGAGCGCGCCCGCGACGTCGGCGCGCAGTTGCGTAGCAGCGCCGGACCGCTGGCATTCACCGGTGAATTCTCTGATCGCCGCAGCGATGACTACGCCACGGCGCGCGCAGGCCGTCTCGCCAATTCCGATGCGGCGGCACGCAACGGCAGCATCGGCACCTCGTGGATTTTTGATAGCGGCTACGTCGGCATTGGCGGCAACCGCTTTGAGAGCGAATACGGCATTCCATCGAGTGACCGGCCGCGCATTGATCTCGCCCGCAATCGCGTCGAAGTCAATGGCGAGTTCAGCGGCATCGCTGGTCTGGAACGGCTTCGCTTTGCCGCAGCCAGTAACCACTATCGCCACGCCGAGATCGAGGCCAGCGGTGATGTTGGCACCGTGTTCCGCAACAACGGCGACAGCGTGCGCTTCGACATGCAAACAAAGCAGCTCGCGGGCTTTCGCACTGTCGTTGGTCTTGACGTCGAACGCGCCCGATTTTCTGCCGTTGGTGAGGAAACCATCGTCCCGCCCACCGCGACGCGCAGCGAGGCGCTGTTCGCCGTCACCGAGCGAGCAGTCAATGTAGGCGCCTTCAATGGTCGCCTTGAACTCGGCGGCCGCATTGAACGTGTCGCTCATACACCCGATGCAGAACAGACATTGCCTTCCCGCCGTTTTTCCCTGATGAGCTCGGCAATTGCGTACCAGTTTCAGCTCAACGAAGCGAGCGCGCTGACCGCTTCTTTCACCCATGCCGAGCGTGCGCCGGGCATCGAGGAGCTGTACTCGAAGGGTGCCCACATCGCCACGCTGACCTACGACATCGGCAACCCGGCGCTTGCCAAAGAGCATTCGCAGAATTTCGACCTGTCCTACAAATTGCAACGCGATGGCTGGAGCCTGCGCGCGTCAGCCTTCCGCAATGACGTGAAAGATTTCATCTACGGCGCCAGCGTCGATCACAACGGTGACGGCGTCGCCGACCGCGTCAACGCCGAAGGCGAACTGGCAGCAGACGCTGAACTGCTGAAGCGTGAGTTCCGCAATGTCAACGCGCGTTACACCGGGGCGGAGTTGTCGGTCAGCTATGCGCCAGTGCAGGGATTAGGCTTCAGCGCAATGGCGGATACCGTGCGCGGCGTCATCACCGGCGCCGCCGATTCCAGTGGCGGCAACAGCAATCTGCCGCGCGTCAGCCCGTCGCGAATCGGCGCCAAATTGACGTGGCGGGGTGGCGCCGACGGCGCGTGGTATGCCGACCTTGGCGCGACTCATGTGTTCACACAGGATCGCGTTGCTGCCTTCGAGAGCGCAACACCGGGCTACACGCGCCTTGATGCGTCCCTCCGCTATCGCATGCGCTTCGCGGCCAATCGGCACGCCGATCTCTATCTGCTCGGCAGAAATCTGGGCAACCGCGACATCCGCGTACATACCTCGTTTCTGAAAGACGTCGCGCCGATGCCGGGGCGCAGCTTCTTCCTCGGCGTCACCGCGTACTACTGACCGACAGCTGCAGCGGTGATCGGCGACCACGAGCGGGCGACTTCGCCGATCGCCTCACGCAGCCAACGTTGCGCGGCCAGCGCCTGCGCACGCCGGTGCCAGACCATGTCCACCCGCACCGGCGGCACCTCGAACGGCAGCTCTACCACCAGCAGTTCGTCCTGCATGCCGGTTGACGGCAAGAAGTGCCGTGGCAGCACTGTCAGCAGATCAGAGCCGGCGACCACCCGACCGGCCGTGAAGAACTGGTTGACCGTGATCACCACCCGCCGCGTCCGATTAATCGCTGCCAGCGCCTCGTCGATAAAGCCAAACGGGCGCCCTGAAAAACTGACCAGCAGATGATGCGCTTCGCAATAGGCATCCAGCGTCAACGGCGAGGCGTTGAGATCGCGCACCAGTGGATGCCCGCGCCGCATCACACAAACGTACTCACCGCTGTAGAGCAGGGCATGCGAAAAATTGTCGGGCGTGCCGCTCTGCATGGTCTGCAAGCCAATCGCCGCGACCACGGCCGGGAAATAGCCTACCGCCATGTCCACCTCGCCCGCCTCCAGCAGCGCCCGCGGATCGCGCGTGGTGAGCGGCAGCACGCGCAGGCTGACGCCAGGCGCGGTCGCTTCAATGTGACGCACCAGTGGTGGCACCAGGATGGCGGCGGTGGCATCGGCCATCGCCAATACGAAGTTCTGCCGCGAGGTCGCCGGGTCAAATACCGCCGGCGCCACACTTGCCTGCAGGCTGGCGAGTGCCTCGCGCACCACAGGCCATAGAGCGATTGCTCGCGGCGTCGGCGTGACGCCGTAGCCCGCACGCACCACCAGCTCGTCGCCCAGCGCGTCGCGCAGACGGCGCAGCGCATTGCTCACTGCCGGCTGGGTCATCGCCAGCGAGGCCGCAGCCCGCGTGAGATTGCGGGCGGCCATCACCTCGTCAAACACGCGCAAAAGATTGAGATCGAGCGTGCGGAAATTGACGTCACTGGCGGCCATCCTCGCCCCTTCCATTCACCAATCGAATGACAAACATCATAAACATCAATTTGCAATATATCAGGGGATACCCTAGATTGCTGATGTCGCCACAAGCGATTCTTCGAAAGGACATTCACATGGTTACCCCATCCCACCCCACTACCCACGGCGGAGTCGAGCGCATCATTGAGAGCGCCAGCGCCACAAGGAGCGTCCTCTCTGAAATCTTCTCGGCCAAACGGCTGCCGACTTACGTGCTCGGCGTCACCATCATGGCCGTGGTTACTGCCACCGAGCGTGCGCTGGATGCCGTGAGCACCGGTTTTGCCCTCGAATGGGCGATCCTGAGCGCGGTTGCGCTGCTCACCTTCGGCCTGCTCGCTGGCGTCATCCTGCGCGGCACCAAGGCAAGTCAAGGCTGGCTGGCAACTCGCGCCGCCGCGGCACGCGCCGAGCGAGCCGACCGCACGCTGTGGAACACGGCGCTACGCGACCCGCGAGTGATGAACGACATCCTCGTCGCCCAGGGCCGCGCCGACGCGCTGCGTGACGAGGCCGCACCGGCAATGCGTACCAGCATGAGCGTGCGTGACGATGGCCTCGCCGCACTGGCGCCGTGGCCGCAGGCGACCCGCTACTACTAGGTCGTCTGCAGCGACAGCTGTAGCAAAAAGGGACAAGCCACCGCAAAGACGGGGGCGCCCTCCTCCTCGATGGGCCTTACAGCTTCTGGCTGCAAGGCCCATTTCAACTGGGCTTAAACGCCAAAAACCCTGGAAGTCGGCTTTGGGCGATTTATCAGCGTGAGCCCTTGGTTACCGGGCGTTTCCGTCAAAAGCTGTTGGTCCGATGGACCGGAGACTTACTTGGGCATCAGGGTTACTGGATCAATCGGCCGCCCCTGACGACGCACCTCGAAGTGCATCTTGTTGTCGCCACCGCCGGCCACTTCAGCGAGCTTCTGACCGAGCAGCACGCGCTGCTGCTCTTTCACCTGCACCTTGTCAGCGTGGAAATAGACGCTGACCGTCTCCTTGGCGTGGCTGACGACGATCATCTGACCGTAGCCGCGCGGCTCCTTGCCCACGTAGATAACCTTCCCGGTGGCCGCTGCCAGCACCGGAGCGCTGGCACTCGCCACAATGTCGATGCCTTTCATCGGCGCCTTGTCGTTGAACTTGCTGGTGACGCGGCCAGTGACAGGCCAACTCCAGGTAATGCCGTCGCGCTCGGCGCCGCCGCCCGTCTTCACATCAAGATCGACCGTCGGCGCTGCGACCGCAGGCGCATTGGCGGGCGCCGCTGCGGTGGGAACGCCCGGCGCCGGGGTCGGACCGCCGGTGGCGACCGGCGCAGGCGCACTGGCCGGCGTGGCGGGGGTAGGTGCCGCGCCCGGTGTACCGGCGGTTGGCGTGGGCCCCTCGCCGCGCTGCATGGCGGCCAATGCAGCATCGCTGTACGGCGCGCGCTGCGCCTTGGGATCACGCTTCAGCGGAGCTTCCACTGGCGTCACGGTCAATGGTGGCACGGCACCCGCTACCGGGGCCGGCGTCGCGCTGGCGCCTGCGGCGGGCAGCGGCTGCCCCTGAATGGCACCTGCCGTCGGCGCCGCCGTCACCGTGGTACCCGGCGCGGTGACCGCCGGTGCCGAACCGAGCGGCGGCGTCAGCCGCAGCACCTGGCCGTCGCGCAGACCGCTGCCTGGCGGCAAACTGTTCCATGTCGCGAGCGTATTGGGATCGAGATTATTGGCGCGGGCGACGCCATACAGCGTGTCACCCTTCTGCACCACATAGAACTGCGACCCGACGGTCATGCCCGGTTGCACAGGCGCCGGTGCGGAGACCGCGGCCGGCCGCGGCGGTGTTGGCGCACCGGCGACCGGACGCGCCGTGCGGTCAACCACCGGCGCCGGTGTGCTGGTGGTACAGGCCGCAAGCAGCACGGCGATTGCGCTGGCGAGCAGCGTCAGGGCGGGAGTACGTTGCATCACGATCCTGTCTATTCCTGTCCAGATTTGAGCGGCACGAATACCACGTCGTCGAAGGCCTGTTGCTGAAAACTTTCGCCGTTGCGAGTGACCAACGTCAGCTTCTGATGATCGGGCGAACCGAGCGGAATCACCAGACGCCCGCCATCGGCCAACAGCCCCGGCAGATTCGGCGGAATCGACGCCCCGCCGGCCGCCACCACGATGGCATCGAACTGTACGACGTTCGAGCTCGCTTCGCGACCATCGGCGTTGCGCACCTTCACGTTGTTCACGCCGGCTGCCGACAGTGTTTGCCGTGCCTTGGCAGCCAACGCACCGATACGCTCGATGGTGTACACCTCGCGTGCCAGGCGCCCGAGTACAGCGGCCTGATAGCCGCAGCCGCCACCAATCTCGAGCACCATGTCGAGCGCGCGACCGGAACGCGCCAGTTCGCAGGAGCGGGCGACGACGTAGGGCTGTGAAATGGTCTGCCCAAAGCCAATCGGCAGTGCGGTGTCCTCATAGGCACGGCTGGCGAAGGCTTCTTCGACGAACAGGTGGCGCGGCACATGGGCCATCGCCGCCAGCACGACCTCGTCGCGAATGCCCTGCTCGCGCAGGCGTGTCACCATACGCAACCGTGTGCGCTCGGACGCCATACCAAGGCCGGCTGCCGAGCGCGAGAGCGATGCGCTCATGCCAGCCAGTTCGCCACGTGGCGCAGATTGTCGTAACGGGTGAGGTCAATCAATAGCGGTGTCACCGACACACAGTTCTCGGCAATCGTGCCAAAGTCGGTGTCGGGTCCGGCGTCTGCCGCCTTGCCCGCCGGACCGATACGCCAGACCTGCACGCCGGGCTCATGGTGATGATGGGTGCGCTCTACCGGCTCCGCCTGATGGCGACGCCCGAGGCGCACGACGCGCATGCCGGCGAGATCGTCTTCGGGCACGTCCGGCACGTTGACGTTGAGCAGCCACGGCATTGGCAGCGGCTTGGTCATGAGCCGACGCACCAGTCCCGCCGCGACATGTGCCGCGGTGTCGAAATGCTTGCCTGGCTTGTGGGTGAGCGACATCGCAATGCCGGGGATACCGAGCAGATAGCCTTCCATCGCCGCGGCCACCGTGCCGGAGTAAATGGTGTCGTCACCAAGGTTGGAGCCGTTGTTGACGCCGGTCACGACCAAATCGGGCCGGAAGTCGAGCAGCCCATTGACGGCGATGTGCACACAATCGGCGGGCGTACCCTCGACGTAGTAGCGCCGTTCGCCCGCCTCGTGAATGCGTACCGGTTTGCCGACCGTCAGCGAGCTTGACGCCGCACTGCGATCGTCGGCGGGCGCCACGACGGTAACCTCGGCGATCGTCGACAGCGCTTTGACCAGCGCCAGAATGCCGGGCGCCTGATACCCGTCGTCGTTAGAAACTAGAATCTTCACGGACTCAAATTATAGAGAGCACCTCTTGCATCGAGCGCCCGGCGCCGTCGCGTATTCCCTGCTGCTGGTCGCTGTCGCGCTGCCGTTCGCCACTTTGTTGCGCGAAATGTTCGCCGCCGACGCCACCGGTGTCTGGCTGCACTACGCCTCCACCGTGCTCCCCGGCTATGTGATCAATGCGGTTGTGCTTGGCGTCAGCGTGGCACTGTGCGCCAGCGTGATGGGGGTGGCGTGTGCGTGGCAAGTGGAGCGGCATGACTTTCCGCTGCGTGGCTTTCTCGCCTGGGCGCTGCTGCTGCCGATGGCGATGCCGGCCTACGTGGCCGCCTATGCGCTGACCGATTACTTCCAGTTCAGCGGGCCGGTGCAAAGCTGGCTGCGCACGACTTTTGGCTGGAACAAGGGCGACTACTGGTTCCCCGAGTTTGTATCGATGCCTGGCGCCATCGCCGCGTTCAGCCTGACGCTGTACCCCTACGTTTATCTGCTGGCGCGCACGGCGTTTGCCGAACGCGGCGCGGAACTCTTCGAAGCCGCCCGCACACTCGGGCTCAATCGCCGTCAGGCATGGTGGCGCGCCGCCTTGCCGGTCGCCCGCCCCGCCATCGCCGGGGGTGCCTTGCTGGTAACGATGGAGACGCTTGCCGACTTCGGCACCGTGAGCTACTACGGCGTGGAGACGCTCACCACCGGTATCTATCGCGCGTGGCAGAACATGGGCGATCTCGTCGCTGCGGCACAACTGGCGGCGCTGCTGCTGGTCGCAGTAATGGTGCTGGTGTGGCTGGAGCGTCGCGGCCGCGATCGCTCGCGCTACGCCAATGTGCGTGCGCGCGGCGAGCGCATGCGACCGCGCGTGCGGGGCATTGGCGGCTGGCTGCGCACGGCACTATGCGTTCTGCCGCTGCTGTTTGGCTTTGTGTTGCCAGCCGTGTTGCTGCTGCGCCTGCTGGCGCGCGACTGGTCCAGCGTATCGGCGACTGCCGTGGCCACCTGGACGCGCAACTCGCTCTGGGTGGGCTGTCTGGCGGCGCTGGTCGTCGTGACGTTGACGCTCATGCTCAACGCGCGCGCGCGGCTCGCCCGGGAAGTGTGGGCGCTGCGCGTGGAACGCCTGCTGTCGTTCGGCTACGCGGTGCCGGGTGCGGTGCTGGCGATCGGCGTGCTGCTGCCGCTGACCTGGCTGGACGGGCGGCTGATTGAATGGAGCAAACAGTGGCTGGGCGTCAATCCCGGTTTGATCCTCACCGGCAGCGTGCTGGCGCTGGTCTACGCATCAAGCATCCGCTTTTACGGTGTCGCCGCAAGCGCGGTGTCGGCGGCCTATGCCCGATTGCCACTCAGCCTGGATGACAGCGCCCGAGTGCTCGGTGTGGTCGGTCGCGCGGCTTTCCTCCGCGTGCATTGGCCAGCCATCCGTCGCAGTGCGTTCGCCGGCATGCTGCTGGTGTTCATCGACACGCTCAAGGAACTGCCGGCAACCATGACGTTGCGACCGTTCAACTTCGACACCCTTGCCACGCAAACCTATAACCTCGTCAAGGACGAGCGACTGGGTGAGGCGGCATTTCCGTCACTGCTGATTGTGCTGGCCAGCCTGCCCGCAGTTGCGCTGCTTGCCCGCGCCCAGTCCTCAAATCCGTCACGACGCGACGCCTAAGGTACCCCCGCGCGTCTACCAACACACAACAATCAAATGAGCCTTACCCCCAAACTCACCCAACCGCTGCCATTGCTCGGCGGGCTGTCGCCACGCGACTTCATGCAGCAGCACTGGCAAAAGGCGCTGCGACTGATGCCCGGCGCGGTGCCCGGCTTCGCCGATCTGCTGGACACGAAGGCCATGTTCGCGCTCGCCACCTCGCAGGACGTCGAGTCCCGATTGGTGATTCGCGACGGCAAGCGCTGGATACTCGAGCACGGTCCGTTCAAGAAGACCCGCTTCGCCAGCCTGCCCGCACGCGACTGGACGCTGCTGGTGCAGGGACTGAATCTTCACGTGCCCGCAGCCGACCGCTTGCTGCGACAGTTTTCTTTTTTGCCATATGCACGGCTTGACGATGTGATGGTGTCGTTGGCGGCCCCCGGTGGAGGCGTCGGGCCGCACTTTGATTCCTATGACGTGTTTCTGCTGCAGGGCATCGGCAAGCGGCGCTGGAAACTGTCAACCCAGTCGGACTTATCGCTCGACCCCGAAGCACCGCTCAAGATCCTGAAGAAGATGAGCACGGAGCAGACCGTCGATGTCACCGCCGGCGATTTGCTATACCTGCCGCCGCACGTGGCGCACGATGGCGTCGCGATGCAGGAAGAAGGCTTCTGCACCACCTACTCGGTCGGCTTCCGGGCACCGACGCATCAGGAAATTGCCGACGGCTTTCTCGACTGGCTGGGCGCAACCAGCGAAATCGAGGGGCGGCTATCCGACCCCGATCTGCCAGCCACCGCCAACCCGGCACGCGTGCCGAAGCAGTATCAGCGCCAGATTGCTGACGCCATTGCCGCGCTGCAGATTGACCGCGATGCGATTGCGCAGTTCGCCGGCTGCTTTGCGTCCGACCCGAAACCTCAGGTGACATTCACGCCACCGGACGCCCCGATGTCGCGCAGCGCCTTCGGCAAGCTTTGCACTGACGCAAACAAAGGCGGCGTTGCACTTGCAGCCGGCGCGCTCTGTCTATACGATGAAAAGTATCTCTTCATCAACGGCGATGCATTCGTGATTCAGGGCGACGCGACTTTCTGGCGCCAGTTTGCCGACGCGCGCAGCACGGTCGTGCCGACCACAGTGGCAAAGGAAACCATCGACGCGCTGTATGCCTGGTACTGCGACGGCTGGCTCATGGTCGGTACCAGCGACAAGCGCTGACGTTTCGCGACGGACTTCACCCAATTACCTGCAACCTTTCTGCCTACCGCAATGTCAGACGCAGAATCCGCCCCCGGCACAACCATCCCGAACAACAGCAGCGCGCGCACCCTGCTGACGTGGCACGACGTCTCGAAGGCGCTCGATGAACTGGTGGTGCGCAGTACGCGCACACTTGATGTGCTTGATCACTCGCTGACCTTGCAGGACTGGGGCAGTCGCGCTCGCTGCGAAGCACTGCAGAAGGCCGCCTTCGAGCGGCACGTTCATATACGTATCCTCGTCGAAGACGGACACTACGTGAGCACGCAGGCGCCGCGCCTGACCAATCTGCTGAAAACGCTCGGTCATCGCGTCGAGATCGTGGTCAGCGATGCCCACGAGTTTCCCGCCAATTCCTTCGTTGTTGCAGACCGGCAACATTTTCTTTTTCGCCCCAATTCAGTGCATTCCGCCGGTCTAGTGGATTTTGAAAACCCAGCAAAATCAGCACCTTACGCAGATACTTTTCAGGTGCTTTGGGAGCAAGGCGGGCAGCGGGTATTCCCGGAAGCGCTGGGGCTCTGACCCTGCCCGTTTCCGGTGCCGGGGATTTGGATATACTTTCCGCCTCACTCAGTTTCTATCCCGGTTTCGCTCACTGGGGTGGTCTCCGCTGAGGGAGATTCTCCTTAAGGCACACACATTCGTTAACGATTCACGTTGTAAGGAAACAAAATGAAAAAGTCCCTCCTGGTCGCCGCGCTCCTCGCGCTTGGCCTCGTCGCTTGCGGTAAGAAAGAAGAACCGAAAGCTGCTGCACCGGCTCCTGCTGCTGCTCCCGCTCCGGCTCCTGCCGCTGCTGCGCCTACCCCGGTAGACGCCGCCAAAGACGCTGCCGCCAAGGCCGTTGATGCAACCAAAGACGCAGCAGCGAAAACCGCTGATGCCGCCAAGGACGCTGCTGGCAAGGCTGTTGATGCAACCAAGGACGCAGCTGCCAAGACGGCAGACGCTGCCAAGGATGCCGCTGGCAAGGCTGTTGAAGCCGCCAAAGATGCAGCCAAGGATGCCGTGAAGAAGCCGTAACCGGTTTCCGTTAACGCACCATCTAAAAGCCGGTCCTCGTGACCGGCTTTTTTTATCGCCACACCCCGCGCGGCCGCGATCTGATTGTCACTCCGGCGCAACACCCAGCCAGCGACAAATCGCGTGCAGCGAATCGATGGTTTCGACGCCGTGCGGCAGGTCATCAGCATGAATCTGGGCGATGTCGGGCACCCAGTGTGTGCGCGCCCCGGCGGCGACCGCCGCCGTCAACCCCGGCAGCGAATCCTCAAATGCCCAGCATCGCGCTGCCGGCGCCCCCAGACGTTCGGCAGCATGCAGATACAAGTCGGGCGCCGGTTTGCCGTTAGCGACCTTGTCACGCCCAACCACGACGTCGAAATACGGCAGCAAACCGGCTCTTTCGAGCTTGTGGCGTGCGAGCGCCGTCTCCGTGGAAGTGGCCACCGCGCAGCGCACAGCATGAGCCTGCAGCGCCTCCAGCGCGTGTGAGGCACCGTCCTTGGCCGGAACGCCAACTCCAACGCGCAGGCGATAGTCGTCATACCAAACGTCCCAAAACCGGGCAACCGGAAACGAATCCCCCAGCGCGGCGAGCAGGACACGGCTACCGTTGTCGCGCCCCAAGCCAATCAGGCGATGCGCCACCGGATCGGGAATGGGCCAGCTAATCGCAGACGCAGCATGCTCAACTGATGCCAGCGCCAGCCGTTCGCTGTCGATCAGCAATCCGTCCATATCGAACAGCACCGCAGCGGGAAGCTCACGTTTCATCAGGTAGCGCGGCCTCAAATCTGCATCAGCTTTTTCTTCAAACGACACCCGCATGAGGCCTGGCGCTCCAAATGATGAAAACCCGACTTCATCTCATTTATGCCGACAAGCCCAATGCTGACGCCATCACAACGAAAAGCCGTTATTGCCCAGTACGACTTTTGACTGCGGGAGATCAAGCAACCACCACCCAATCGAGCCCATCATCCTGCGACGCCACATGGATGTCCTGCGCATCACCGCCCAGGGCATTGGCAAACGCTTCCCGGGCAAGGTCTGGTCGATTGTTCTCGCGGCTGAGGTGGGCCGCAACGACGCGCTGCAGACCGCCGTGCGCCAGCCTTGCCAGCAGCAGCGCGGCGACGCGGTTCGACAGGTGCCCGTAGCGCCCGGCAATACGCGCCTTCAGGCTCGCCGGATAGCGCGAGTGTGCGAGCATGTCTTCGCAGTGATTGGCCTCAAGAAACAGCGCATCGCAGCCGCGTAGTGAGGACTCGATGAAGCCCGTAGTCTCGCCGACATCGGTCAGCACACCCAACCGCAAGTCGCCATCGGACAGCACCATCTGTGCCGGTTCACGGGCATCGTGCGGTACTGGAAACGGCTGCACTTCGAGGTCACCCACAGCAAACGGGTCGTGCGAATCGAACCCGCGCAGCGTGCAGCCCTCCCAGCGCGACTCGGTCGCCGCCAGCGTGCCAAAGGTCAGCCAGACGGGGATATCAAAGCGACGCGCCAGTCGCGGCACGCCGCCGACGTGATCGCTGTGTTCGTGGGTTACGACGATGGCGTTGATGGACGCCGCGTCGAAGCCAAGCCGGGCACAACGTTCGACCACCTGGCGGACGGCAAAACCACAGTCGATCATGACCGTGGTGGCCCCCGACTGCACCAGCAGGGCGTTACCTTCGCTGCCGCTCCCGAGACTCGCGAAGCGCACGAGACCGCAGGTATCTAGCGCAGCTGCTCGTGAAGCAGCGTCACGATGCGGGTGCCGATCGTGGTGCCATCCGGCTTGCCGCCCTTGTCGAGCACGCGCACTTCACTTTTGCCGCCGTTTTCCTTGACGGTGATGCGGTACTGCTCCACCACGTCCTTGTTGTCAGACTGCCAGAACTTGAGCTTGTCGAGGATGCCCGGCTCGTTCTTGGCAATCACTTCCGGATCGGCGTAACGGACGAAATAGGTGCCGGCGGTCCGGTCACGATCAACGACGGTAAAGCCGACGCGATCCAGCGCCAGGCCGACACGGCGCCACGCCCGCTCGAAATTGTCGCTGACGGTCAGGTAAGAAACCGCGCCGTCCTTGGCAATCTGCGCCTGATCGACACGCGCCGCAGCGGCCGCCGGCGAGATGGTGGACTGGGCGATTTGCGCAGCCTGATCCTTCGGCGCCCCGAGGTAAGTCATCATGCGATAGAGCATCTCGGCTTCGTACTCTGGCTCCGATTTGCGCGGCTCCCAGCGGAAAACCGGGGTGGAGGTGCCGCCGACGTTCTTTTCTTCCATGCCGCGGTGGCTGATGAAGATGTCGGTCGTACCATTGGCGCCGCGCTCAACGCGGGTGCGGTATTTGTCACGCGTGCCGCTGGAATAAAGATTGTCAAAGACTTTGCCAATCACGCGACGAACAGGGTCATCAACGATACGCGCCCGGTTCTCGGCCCAGTCGGTTTCCAGCAGACCGATACGCGCGTCGTCCAGCACCAGGGTCATGTTCATGCTGCCCCAGAACTCGCGGATGCGCGGGAAGTTCACTTCCGGGGTGCCCGGCATCACCAGCCAGCGCTCGGTGCCGGCACGTTCAACGCGCATGCCAGTGACCGCCGGCAACACGCCGCCTGCCCCCGACAGCGCCGCCGCACGGCTCTGGGCATTGACGCCCGACAGCGTCGCGGTGCCAGCGCGATAGCGATCATCGTACTTCGGCGGATTGAGATCCGGCGGCACTTCAAGCGAAGGGCCGGACTGCGCCGAGCGATATTCGACGCGTTTGGTCTCGAACGGATTCAGCTCACTGACGGTGCTGCAACCGGCGAGTGAAACGGCAGCGGTAGCAAGCGCAGCAAGCGCACATTTGGATACGGGCATCATGGCGTGAAACTGATCCTCGGGAGACGGTGATCGGTGGGAAATCGGTGGACAGTTATAGCAGCGCTGCGTGGCGCATCGCTGCTTCCAGCACTGGCTCAAAGCGGGCGGACAGCGGGGTCATCGGCAGCCGGGTCTTTGCATTGCAGCGGCCCATGCCCGCCAACACCCACTTGGCTGGAATCGGGTTAGCCTCGACAAACAAATCAAAGTGCAGCGGCATCAACGTGTCGTTGACGGCGCGTGCGCCCGCAAAATCTCCGGCGAGCGCCAGACGGCACATGTCAGCCATCAACTTCGGCGCCACGTTGGCGGTAACCGAGATGACGCCGTCGCTGCCCATCGCCATCAGAGCCAGCGCGGAGTCGTCGTTGCCGCTGTAGATACCAAAACGTTTGCCACTGCCTTTTTCGAGCAGGCGCAGGCGGCGAATCAGATCGCTACCGCGGGCGATATCGCCAGTCGCATCCTTGATGCCCACGATGCCAGGCACCTCGGCGAGACGCAACGTGGTGGCCGTTGCCATATCGGCAACCGTGCGGCCCGGTACGTTGTAGAGAATTACCGGCAGGTCAACCGCTTCGGCAATGGCGCGGAAGTGCTGATACAGGCCTTCCTGGGTCGGCTTGTTGTAGTACGGCACCACCGACAACGACGCGTCCGCGCCGACACTTTTCGCGTAGGCGGCGAGACTGATGGCCTCTTTCGTTGAATTGGCACCGGTACCGGCGATCACCTTGATGCGACCAGCCGCATGCTCGACAGTCGTCTTGATCAGTAGCGCATGCTCGTCGACATCAACCGTCGGCGACTCGCCGGTGGTGCCGACGATCACAATCGCCGCGGTACCCGAGACAACATGCCAATCAATCAGTTTTTTCAGCGCCTCAAGGTCCAGCGCGCCGTCGGCGTGCATGGGGGTCACAATCGCGACCAGACTGCCTTGAATGGGGCTAGAAATCTCGGTGGGCATGTGGGGAATCGTCGAATTTGAATGCGTAAGCTAACCCTGAATGTTAGCTCAGTGCCAGCCACCGCCTTTGGGGGCCATTTTCCCTGCAGGCAGACTGGGCTAAAATTCCTTCATGCCTGTTACGCCTCAATGTCACCGCGCAGCGGTCAATCCCAAGCCTGACGCGCGGAAAATTGTCGTTCGCACAGCACTGATCGCATTGCTGGCGCTGCCAGTCGCTGCCAGCCATGCCGATGATGCGCCTGCCAAAGCTGACACCGCGCTGGTGCGTGCAGAAAAGACGCTGCGCGACTTCGGTGGCAAGGCGCGCGACGCCGCCTCCGACATCACCAGCTATGCGCTGTCGCTGATTGGGGTCAACTACAAATTTGGCGGTAACACGCCCGAGCAGGGTCTCGACTGCAGCGGTCTGATTCGCTACGTATTCCAGCAGGCGACCGGCATCGCACTGCCGCGCACTGCACGCGAGCAGGCACGCGTCGGTGAGACGGTGGCCATCGACAAATTGCAGCCCGGCGACCTGGTGTTCTTCAACACCCGTCGCTTCCAGTTTTCGCATGTGGGTCTGTATCTTGGCGACAACCGCTTCATTCACGCGCCGAGCCGCGGCGGTGCGGTTGAGGTGGTCAGCCTCGAGCAGAAATACTGGCAAAAAGCCTTCAACGGCGCCCGCCGCATCGTCGGTGGCCTTCCGGACTTGAGCCTCGTGGTGCCGTCTGCGGAGGCTGCCGCGCCGTCGGCGACTGCCGCTTCTATTGCCACGTCTGTCGCCGATGCGCCGAAGACGCGGGTCGTTGGTAAAGCCGCTACCGATTTTTAACTGCCAAGGGCCGCATCAACGGCTTGTCACTGGCGAAGTTTCTTCAGCATCTCAATGGCTGATTTGTGCTCTTCGCGCACCGCCCAGTCATAGGCGGTTTCTCCCTTGTCATTCTTTTGTGCTGGATCAGCGCCGTACTCAAGCAGCACCTTCAGCACTTCAGTCTTGTTCTCCCGGGCTGCCATCATCAGCGGCGTCACGCCATTGGGCGATGTCGCCAGCGGATTTGCACCCTGATCGAGCAGGTAGCGAACGACGTTGGCATGGCCATTCACAGCGGCATAGTGAAGGGCTGACCAGCCCGTGTTGTTGATGTCGCCACCCTTTTGCCGAAGATAGCGAACGGTCTTTTCGTGCCCGTTGAGCGCTGCGACCATCAGCGCCGAATCGCCCCACTTGTTGCGCTGGTTGACTTTGGCACCGGCATCCACCAGTACCTGTACGACTTCCTGCTGGCCAGTGCGTGCCGCCACCAGCAGCGCGTGATCGCCCCGTTCATCGACCGCATCCACCTTGGAGCCACGCAGCAGTGCCGTGCGCACAGCCGCTGGTCGATCCAGTTCGATCATCTGAAACAGGTCGGCAGAGGTTTGCGCCAATAGCGTCGGCATTGGCAGAAGCACGGCAACAAGCGAAGCAGCGATGGATCGTTTCATGGCTCTACCCGAAACAAGGAAAAGAAATTTTGACTGGTCGCACGGCCGATGGTTTCTGCATCGGTTTCGCGGACAGCAGCAATGGCGGCCGCTACATGCGGCACATAGGAGGGCTCGTTGCGTTTGCCGCGGAAAGGCACAGGCGCCAGATAGGGGGCGTCGGTCTCGATCAGCATGCGCTCCAGCGGCACCCGCTTCGCCACGTCACGCAGGTCAGCCGCACTTTTGAAGCTGACGATACCGGAAAACGAGATGTGAAACCCGAGGTCAAGCGCCGCGCTGGCCACCTCCCAGGTTTCAGTGAAGCAGTGCATCACGCCACCAACCTCTTCCGCCCTTTCTTCACGCATCAGACGCAGGGTATCGTCAGACGCGCTGCGGGTATGAATGACCAGCGGTTTGCCACATTCCCGGGCGGCACGGATATGCGTGCGAAAGCGCTCTCGCTGCCATTCAAGATCGCCCTGCAGCCGGTAATAGTCGAGGCCGGTTTCACCGATTGCCTGCACTTTCGGATGCCGCGCGCGTTCAAGCAGGCTGGCAACCGTAGGCTCTTCGATGTCTTCGTAGTCCGGGTGCACGCCCACCGTTGCGTAAATATTGGCATATCGCTCTGCCAATGCCACCACTGAGGGCCACTCCGGATAGGTCACGCTGATGCACATTGCGTGCGTCACATTGGCGGCGGCCATGCGCGCAACAAGCGCGTCGGACTCGCCGTCAAAGTCGGAGAAATTGATGTGGCAGTGGGAATCGACAAACACGGACAGACAGCAGCGTATGAAAGTCGTCGCCGGGGGCGACGCAGTGACCAGATTATCGGCGGCAGGCGTTACATCGTGTGGGTGGGCCGCGACGAGGCCAGCAGCGCGCCAAGAATGCCCTCGATGCGGCCTTTCGCCGCGCGACCGGTGTCGTCCTTGGTGAACTGCACGCCGATGCCCTGCGCGCGCGCGCCCTGAATGCCCGGCGGCGTAATCCAGACCACCTTGCCCTGCACCGCGATGCGGTTCGGATCGTCCATCAGTGTCAGCAACATGAATACTTCGTCGGCAAGCTTGTAGGGACGCGTGGTCGGAATGAAAATGCCTCCGCCCTCCACCCACGGGATGTAGGCCGCGTAGAGCGCCGTGCGTTCACGGATGTTCAGCGACAGCACGCCGGAGCGCATTGCTGCCGCCGCCGCGCCGCGCTGGGTGCCGGTCATGCCCATGCCGGTTGGGGTATCCAGTCCGCCAGAGTCGCTCATGCCAACAACGTCCTATCGCGAAAAAAGTGCCCGGTAGTCGAGCAGTATCGATTCCAGTTGCAAGCGCGCCGACAAGGTGGTGTCAGGCAGATTGAGCTTGCGCAGCAGCGCTCGATGATAACGGAGTGCCTCTGCCGCCGGCAATCCCGGCGCCAGTCGCGCCAGTGCCGGGCCTTGGCCAAGGTACACCAACGGCGGCAGCGACGCGCGCGTACGTGACCAGTCGGATGTCCAGTCCAGCAGCAGGCGAAGCATCGTCGTGAAGCGTTCGCGCCGGTCGGCCTTGGCGCCGCTCTCCACCCATGCCCCCCACTTGAGCGTGGGCAGTTGACCCGGACGCAGCAGGTCGTGCACGAAGTCCGCCATCGCGGCGCCACTTTCCGAGCGCGAGAACGACAGTGCGTCGAGAGGGGCGCCGCGGGTCCGCGCCAGCAGTGCATCAATGTCACCGGCAGCAACGCCCTGCGCACGCAGCCAGGTGCTCGCCGCCTCCCGGCCAGGTCGTGGCAGCGCAATCTTCAGCGCCCGACTGCGGATGGTCGGCAGCAATCGCTCGGGCTGCGCTGTCACCAGCAGCCAGCGGGTGTTGGGCGGCGGCTCTTCCAGCGCTTTCAGCAATGCGTTCGCACTCTCGCGCGCCAGCGCGGTCGCCGGATCCACCAGCAACACACGGCCCTGCTCGGCACTGGCCGAAAGCTGCATGAAGTCGAGCGCATCGCGAACCGCATCCACCTTGATGGTCGGCAATTTCACCGTTTCGCCATCACCAAGGTCCGGCACCAGCCGCTTGAAGTCGGGATGCACGTCGCCAGCCAGCCAGCGGCAACTTGGGCACTCGCCACAGGCGTCACCTTCACGTGGTGCCTGGCACAACAGCGTCGCGGCAAGCGCCGCTGCAGCTTCGCTGACGCCGTCACCACTACGTCCGACGATCAGCCAGGCGTGGTGATGCCCGGCTGCAAGCGCTCGCGCGTGCTGCAGCCAGGTGCGTTGCCAGGGCAAGGCGGAAAACTGCACCGTTACTCCGCGCTGCCCAGCAACTGCATCGCGCAGGCCAGCACACGGGAGCGCACGGTCTCCTTCGACTGGTCACTCGACAGCACCTTGATGCGATCTGGCTCGGCCGCGGCCCGCCGCAAATAGGCGTCACGCACCCGGACGTGAAAGTCACTGACTTCGGACTCGATACGGTCCAGCTCGCCGCGATGAGCAACTCGATCATGAGCGGCGTCGGGGGGCAGGTCGAAGAGCAAGGTCAGATCCGGCGCGAAACCCGGGTGCACCCAGTCGGCCAGCACCTGGATGCGATCAAAGCCCATTTCGCGGCCGCCGCCCTGGTACGCAAAGGTGGCATCGGTGAAGCGGTCGCACAGTACCCAGTCGCCGCGCTCCAGGGCCGGCCACACCACCCGCTCCAGATGCTCGCGACGGGCGGCGAACACCAGCAGCGCCTCACTCGCAGGACTCATAGTACGTCCAAGGAAGAGACCGCGGATCGCTTCTCCAAGATCGGTACCCCCCGGTTCGCGGGTCATCACGACCGATTTGCCACGAGCCGCAAGAAATGCGCGCACCGATTCGATATGGGTGCTTTTGCCTGCCCCGTCGATGCCCTCAAAAGTGATGAATTTACCGCGCATGTTCTTCCAGAAGCTCAGCGACTCAACTGGTATTTCGCTACCGCACGATTATGTTCTGCGAGGTTACGCGAAAACTCGCTGCTGCCGTCGCCACGCGCAACAAAGTAAAGAAATTCGCTGGCCGGCGGCGCCACGGCCGCCCGCAACGACGCCCGCCCCGGCAGTGAAATCGGGGTCGGTGGCAGGCCGTTACGAGTGTAGGTGTTGTACGGCGTATCCGTCTGCAAATCTACTTTGCGCAGGTTGCCGTCAAACTTGTCCCCCAGGCCATAGATCACCGTCGGGTCGGTCTGCAACCGCATGCCAATGCGCAGGCGGTTAACAAACACCGAGCCGACCAGCGGACGGTCTGCCTCACGGCCGGTTTCCTTCTCGATGATCGACGCCAGGATCAGCGCCTCGTAGGGCGTCTTCAACGGCGTCTCGGGCGAACGCTGCTCCCATGCCCGCGCCAACTCTTCGCGCATGCGTTTGTGCATCAATCGGAGCAGTGCCGTTGCCGAGCTGCCCGGTGCGACGAAATAGGTGTCGGGGAAGAAATATCCTTCCAGCAGCGAATCGAAGGGCGCAGTCGCGGATGCCCCGGTACTTATCGCGTCGCTGGCCAGCGCCTCACGCAGCGCACTCCGGGCCGGCAGCGTACCCGCCGCAAAGGTAGCGACGCCCGGTTGCGCTGGCGCACCGGCAAGCAGCGCGTATACGTCGCGCAGTCGCGAGCCTTCCACCACGGTCACCGCGAGCTGTTTCGCGTTGCCAGCCTCGATGGCCGACAGGATATCTGCAACCGTCTGCGGCGATTCAAACAGATATTCGCCGGCGCGCAACTTGCGTGCGCTACCGCGAATGCGTGCCACCGCCTGTACGACGAATGCCGGCGCCACCTCCTGCCGCTGCAGGTCGTTGGCAAGCCGGGCCAGACTGCTGCCTTGCCGCACGCTCAGATTGAGTCCGCCAGCCGGAATGGTTGCCGGCCATAGCGGCAGCGCGTACCAGGCAGTGCCCGCGCACAACGCCGCCAACAGCAGCAAGGCTAGTATTTTCTTCATTGGAGTTGGCGTGACAGAAAAGCGATGATGCAAAGAAAATCGTAAGGCGCAGCGGAAAGGCCGGAACGAACCCGAGGGACGCCCGGTCCGTGGACAAGGCCAAACCTATAATTCTGCCCATGTTTGAGCACCGCACGCATCCCCTCGCCGTTCGCCGCCATCTGGCGACCGGTTTCACGCTGATTGAGTTGATGATCGCCGTGGTGATCATCGGCATCCTGGCCGCGATCATCGCACCCAATGTGATCGGGCGCCTGCATGACGCGAAGGCATCAGCGGCGAAGCAGGACGTGGCCACGCTGGTGCAGTCGCTCACGATGTACAAGCTCGACAACGGCCGCTTTCCAACTGGCGAACAGGGCCTGAAGGCGCTGGTCGAGAAGCCGCTCGCCGCCCCCCAGCCCAACAACTGGCGCAGCGGTGGCTATATTGCCCGCCTGCCTAACGATCCCTGGGGCAATCCATACCAGCTCTCCAATCCTGGCCTGCACGGCGAAATTGACGTCTTCAGCTTCGGCGCCGACGGCAAGGCGGGCGGCGATGGCGAGAACGCCGACATCGGCTCCTGGAATCTGTGAGCGCAGGCCGATCAGGCGCCAGGTCCGGTTTCAGCCTGATTGAGGTTCTCGTTGCAACAGCCATTCTCGCCACCGGACTGATTGCCGCTTCCCGCGCCGCGCTGGTGGCGACCACTGATCAGGGCATCCTGCGCGACCGCACGCTAGCCCGCTGGGTGGCGCACAACACGCTGGCAGAGATTCGCCTGCAGTCGCAGCAGGCTGCGGCGGGTAGTACCCTGACCCGGCAAGTGCAACAGGGCGGCGTCGTTTTCGTCGCGGTGGCCAAAGTGTCAGCGACGCCAAGCCCGCTGTTCTCCCGCGTCGAGGTGTCGGTAGCACGCGCACAGAGCGATGCGCAGGGCGGCATGCAAGTGCTGGCCCAGGCAGTTGGTTTTTCATCGCGGCAGTAGCGCATGATGGCTGCTCCCCTAGCGACACCATCAGTTACCTTTCGCCTCGCCTCGCGCGGCATGACGCTGGTCGAAATTCTCATCGCGCTGGCGATCGCCTCGCTGATGACGCTGACTGGCTGGCGGGCGATTGACGCGCTGCAATCCTCGCGCGACCGGGTGCAGGCGGACGCCACGCAATGGCAACAATTCGATGACTTTTTTGTGACCCTTGAGGCCGACCTGCGGCGGGCATCGCTCAGCGAATTCAGCGGCATTGAGAGCGGCATGTCGTTGCTGCAACCCGCCGCCGATGGCGGCCCGGCAATGACAACGGTGCGCTATCGCGTCACTGGTGTTGACGGCGCCAACGGGGGTCTTCCAGGTGTCAGCACCCGCGTCTGGCGCGAAGCGACCGGCGCCGTGACCAATCGCACGCCGATGGCCGACGCCCTCACCGTCAGCTTCGCCTATAGCGCGGACGGCATACGGTTCGACGCCACCTCCGGCGAGTACCCGCGTGCGCTGCGCGTTGTGCTGACCGTGCCCGGTACCGGTGCGACCGTGGAACGGTTGCTGGCATTGCGATGATCGTCACCAGAACCCACCGATCTGCACGCGGCGCAGCACTCGTCGTGGCCATGCTGCTCACAGCGCTCGGCGCAGCGGTTGCCGTACAAATGATCGTGCCGCTCTCCGGCTGGCTGGAGCGCGAGTACCGTGCGCGCGACACTCAGGCGAGTTACACGCTGGCCGATGCGTCAGCGGCGTGGGCACTGACAGTGCTCGCGGCCGACGCCCGCCTCGGTCCGGTCGATCACTACGGCGAACTGTGGGCCACCCCACTGCCGGCAACACCGGTGGAGGGCGGAAGCATCGAGGGCCGCATCACTGACCTGCAAGCCCGATTCAATCTCAATAGCGTGGCGCCGCGCGGGGTCCGCAGTGCGCCCAACATAGCACTCGCGCGGACCCTGTTTGCGCAGGCAGGAGTGCCAGTCGGGCTGGTTGATGTGCTGGCTGACAGCATTGATCGCGACGAGATCAGCGACGACGGCCAAAGCGAGCGCCAGCGCTATGGCCGCAATCTGCGCAATGCCCCGCTCCGGCGCTTTGCCGACCTGCTCGATGTGCCGGGTATCACTGAGGCACACGTCAGCGCGCTGATGGCCGCGGTCACCGTATTGCCCGAGGCAACCCCCATCAACGCCAACACGGCGGCGCCTACCCTGATCGCCGCCGCGTTTCCTGGCGCCACGCGCGAAACGCTTGATCGCGCCATCGCCCGACGCGCACAGCAGCCGTTTGCCAGCGCTGGCGATCTGGCCGCCGCCATCGGGCAGCCGCTGCCGGACAGTATGTTCAGTGCCAACACCCAATACTTTGCCGTGGACGCGACGATCCGGTTCGAGCGCGCGGCGCATCGCGTACAGTTGCAGATTTCCCGTCCGCCCAACGCTCGCCCGATCGTAATTTCACGTCTGATTGCCAATGCCTGACCCCGCCGCCGTCGTGATCGTCCCGCCGCAGCTTGGTCTGGCACGCCTGGCGATCCCCGGCTTTGCCGGACTCAGTGCCAGCGAGCGCCTGCAAGCCGCGGCACTCGCCCTGCGCCGGGACCTGAGCGTCAGTGGCGCTGATCTGCGGATTGCCGCGACGCCAGCGCCCGGGCCGACCACCTCATCGGGCCATGCGATGGTGGCGTGGTGCAGCAGTGGTAGCGACACAAACAACAAACCGCTCGCCACCGATTTGCCAGGTGCCGTGCAGCCCGGTCGGTTGTACTGGGTCGGGGCGCCCGCTGGCTATCTGGTCGGCGAAATGGGGGCGGTGGTGGTCGAACCCAATGACGCGGGACAAGCGCTGCCAACCGAAGTGGCAGCCATGCTCGCCGCGCGTGGCTGCCAAGTGGTGACAGACATCGTACTGGTTGATCGCGACAGCAACGCGCTGCCCGATGACCGGCTGGCCCTGTGGTCGGCCGCCAGCGGCGTTTCATTGCGTGATGGCAGTTGGCCCGTCACAGCGTCCGTACCACTGGTGGCGCCCCCTCGCGCCCGCGTCCGGCCGGTCACCACGGCTCTCGACCGCACGTTGCGCTGGGCGCTCGCGGCGGCACTGGTTTGTGCCGGTCTCAGCGCATGGCGCTATGCGTCGCAGCCGACGCCGGCACCGTTGCCAGCCGCTGCCTCGACAGCGCCAGCGCCCGGAGCACTGCTGGACCGCATCAGCATTTCCGCGCCCGACCTGCTGCCACACTTGCAGAGCGCCACCTATGCCGGCGGTGCCTGGGTACTCGTTCTGGCTGAAGCGTACGACGCCGCTGCCATGCAACGTGCAACCCGGATGCTGGAAGGCAACGGGCTGGTGGTGCAGTCAGCACGTGCGCCCGGGCCGCGGCTGCGTGTCTCATTGCCTGTCGAGTCGAAGCCGCAATGAAAGCAACAGCGGGCAACTTGAACATGGATCTTGCACCGGACACCGTTCGCCGCATCGTGTGGGTGGCGTTGACAATGCTTACCATCGTTGCCGCGCTATGGCTGCAGCACGCTGCAGATCGTCGTCTCGCGCTCGTCCACAATGCCGCCGTACGGAGTGCGTGGCAGACCAGCCCACCGCCCAGCACAATGCTGCCGCTAGCTTCGGTCAGCGCGCGATTTGCGATTCGCTCCAGCGGTACAAATGCAGGCGGCAACGACCTGGCGTGGCAAGCTGGCAACGCGGGCGAGTTGCTGGCGAGCCTGAGAGCGCTCGACGGCACCGACCTCAGGTTGGTACAAATAAAAGTCACGCGCAACGGCAGCGCTGGCTTTGCCGTGACAGCGGAACGATCGCCATGAAGCGCCTGCTGACAATACTTGCATTGGTGCTGATCGCCCTCTCGGTGCTGGTCTGGCGGATGCCTGCCTCGGTGCTGCGTCTGTTCATGCCGCCGGACGCGGCACGGGTGGTGCAATTGCATCGCATCGAAGGCACGGTGTGGCGTGGCAGCGCGCTGTTGAGCCTGACGGGGGTGCCACCCTCGCTGCCCGTTACCTGGTCCTGTCGGCCGCAGTGGTGGCCGCTTGGCGTCCGGTGTGAGCTTGGCGATGCCGTGGCCGGAAGCGTCGTGCTGAACGCCGTCACCTCCGAGGTGGTGGCCGAACGACTGACCACGACCCTGCCGCTGCGCGTCACTGCGGGCGCCCAGGTCGTTGCCCAATCGCCTCGCGTAGTGGCAGACGTAGTTGCGGCAACACTGGCCCGTGACCGCCTTGTCGTGAAAGGCAATCTGCGTGGGCAAGATGCCGCCTACCGTCTGGGCAACACCGACATCGCCCTGGGCGAAGTCAGCCTGGATTGCGCGCCTTCGACAACTGCGGCGGATGGCAGCGTTTGCACTCTTGCCAATCGCGGTGGCAGCGCCCGCATCGATGGACGCCTGCAGTTGGCACCTCGGGCCGTGACGGGCAGCGTGGAGCTGACGCCGGCCGGGGGCGTGACCCAGCGGTTCGGGTTCTAGAAAAACGTCTTGGTACCCACGGCTAAAAACCGCTTTTGCTGCCCTTGCGTACTGACTGAGGAACTCGTTTCCCAGCCGGTATGCACTACCTTTCCCCGCCTCCGCAGTCGCTAAACGGATACCATGCTTCGATGGTAGTTCCTGGCTTTTCCGGCGGCGGCTCGGCATCCGTCTCGCTTCGTGATGACTCCGGCAGCGATCCACTGGCCGAGCGTGACCGTTCGCTGGCCGCGCTGGTCGCACGCATGGCCAACAAGGATGAGGCTGCCCTCGGCGAGCTTTACGACTTGACGGTGCGCCGCTTGCACGCGTTCGCACTGCGCATCGTGCGCGACACGGGTCTGGCTGAAGAAGTCACCGAGGACGCCCTGTTCCAGGCGTGGCGCGAGGCCAACCGCTTTGATGCCGGGCGCGGCAAAGTCATTACCTGGCTGTTGACCATTTGCCGCTCGCGCGCGCTGGACGCCCTGCGCCGTGCCGACATTGCCGAATCAGTGGAAGACCCCAACGAATTCCGCGCCCAGGAGGCCAGTCTGATGGCCGAACCGGAGCAACTGATTGGCCAGTTTGAAGCGGGCAGTGCCGTACACAATGCAGTGCTGCAATTGCCCGCCAGGGAGCGGCAGGCAGTGACCCTGGCTTTCTTCCGCGGGCTGACGCATCAGGAGATCGCCGAGCACTGGCAAATGCCGCTTGGCTCGGTCAAGACGCTGATGCACCGGGCCTTCGCCCAACTGCGCACGCATCTGGAGGCGCAGCAATGAACAACCCTTCAAGCTTGGATGATGATCTGAATTTCCCGCCGATGGTGGCAGCGCGCATGGCCGAGGCCGTACGTGAAGTGCCACTCGACGCCATGGCCGAACGCTTCATGAAATCTCGCCTGCTCACCCGTGTGCGCGACCATGAGCGTGGCGCCAACACCAGCACCGTGCGCCCCGGCGACGGTGAATGGGAAAAATTCAGTCCGCGCATCAAGATGAAAGTGCTGCGGCGCGAGGCGGATGGCAGCAGCATGAGCTATCTGCTCAAACTGGAGCCGGGTGCCTTTCTGGTGCCGCACCACCATCATCACGACGAAGAGTGCGTGGTGCTGGAGGGCGAAGTCACTATCGGCGAATTGCGCGTTGGCCCGGGCACCTACCACCTGGCGCCACGCGGCATGATCCATGAGCCCATCCGATCGGAACACGGCGCCGTGCTGTTCATCCGTGGTCAGGAGCCGAGCTGGCGCGACACGGCTGTGCGCGAGACCTTGCGGGCGCTGCTGCGCTGACAACCCAATCCCGAAGCGCCAGGCGTGCAGAGAATGGTATCCATTCGCCACCCGCTCTGGCTGCTGCGGAATTGCACCGACCGACCACCATCCGCTGCCAGGACTCGCAGGAAGCTCTTTGGCCGCCGCAACAATTGCCTTCAACCGCCAGTTGGCCACCCGACGCGGCGCTCTTCCCCCTCGCGACGGCGCGGCGATTGACAGACGTCAATGACGAAGGCAATGATCACCCCCAGAATGGTCTGACGCGCGTTTCTTGTGGCTAGTACCGCAGAGACGTCAACGACTCTCGCGGTGCCGCAGCAATGACTTCTTCCTGGCTTGATCGCTCACCTGTTCGTGTTCGTTGCTTGCTGCGCCGTGTGGCGGCGCTATGCGCTGCCGGCCTCTGCATGCTGCTTGCTGCGCCGCCAGTGGCCGCGCAACCGGTGGGCTGGGCACACAAGGCGACGTTGCGCGTCGAGCCAGCCACCCCCATGGCGGACTATCAGGTCAAGCTGACGCTCAACCGCGCCACCTTCGACTACAGCAAGGCGAAGCCTGATGGCAGCGATCTGCGCTTCTATGCCGGCGCGACGGAATTGCCGTACTGGATCGAAACTTGGGATAGCGCCGGCACATCAACCTTGTGGGTCAAGGTGGCTGCCGCCAATACCGCGTCCCTGCACCTCTACTTCGGCAACGCTGCTGCCACCGCGGTCAGCGATGGCGCCGCAACTTTCGAACTGTTCGACGATTTCACCTCGCTGGCCGCATGGACGCTGCGTACGCAAGCCACCGGCACTGCCGTGCAAACCACGGCCGACGGGCGCAGTGTGGCGCAGCTCACCTCGCCCGATCTCTCCAACGGCAGCGTACTGACCAGGCCGTTCGCGTCCAGCGGCACCGCCGGCTATGTGATCGAAACCCGCGCGCAACGGCCAACACCGGGTTCTGACGGGATCCTCGTCGCCTTCACCGACAACAGCCTCAACGCGTCCTACTCCGACCTGCCCGACAACGGCTATGTCGGCTATCTGTTTCGCCACGGCAACAGCCGTTCCGGCTTGATCCGCATGGTCAACGCGGGCGCGGCGGGCAGCGGCGAGTGGTCAATCGTCGACAGCGGCGTGGCGAACCAATGGTACGTTGGTGGTTTGCGCTGGTCTGGCGACACGCTCACGTCCGAACGCGACCGCCAGACAGTAGTATCCGCATCGGGACAGGCGTTCAGCGCGCTTACTCATTTGCACATCTCCACCCTCGCCAGTGTCTGGAACTTTGACTGGGTGCTGGTGCGCAAGGGGGCAGCGGTCGACAGCATCGCCACCGTGGTGACGCCGCTCGTCTACACCGCCAGCCACCTTGCCAGCAGCGTCACCGTTCACACCAATCTGGCCAGCGGAGACGTTGCGCCGCTGAAAACCTATGGCGGGGCCAATACTGGCATCGCCACCCCCGCCTGCGCCTTCGTGGCCGGTGATGAACTGTTCGTTGCCAATCATCATGCAAACACCATCACCGTGCACGACATCAACGCCGCCGGCGATGCACCGCCGAAGCGCAGCATCAGTGGCAACCTGAGCAATCCTGCGCACTGCTGGGTCGACAACGGAGAGCTTTACGTGGCCAATGCCAACGGTGGCAGCGTGCACGTCTACAACAGCAGCGACAACGGCAATGCAGTCGTCCCGAAGCGGGTACTGAATGTGCCGGCCCGCGGGCTGGCGGTCTACGGCGACGAGTTGATCCTGCCGCAGGACTACAACGTCACTGCGGGCAACACCATTTACATCTACCCAAAAACCGCCAGCAACCCGGCAACGCCGTCGCGCACCATCACCGGCAGCAACACGCTGCTCGCCGGCCTGGTAGGCGTGCATGCATCCAACGGCGAGCTGTTCGCCATGACCAGCGGCGCGGTGCGCGTGTTCAACATCAGCGATAACGGCAACGTCGCGCCGAAGCGCTCGATCAGCGGCGCGCAGACCGGGTTCGCCTTTCCGGTCGCGGTGTGGGCGATTGGTGACGAGCTATTCGTTGCTGATGCCAGCAGCAACAAGGTCGCCGTGTTCAACCGCAATGACAGCGGCGACGTCGCGCCGAAGCGCGTCATCACCGGCGCCACGACCGGCCTGAACTACCCGTACCATGTCACGGCAGACGCAGGGCTCATACCCCTTGCAATGTGGGAGGCAGAAGGCAATGCACTCGACAGCGTCGGTACCCATCACGGTGTAGCCAACAGCAGCGTGACTTACACGGCGGGTGTGGCCGGACAGGCGTTTCGCTTGAACGGCAGCACCGGCAAGGTGACGGTGCCGGCGTTCGACATGGGCAACAACTGGACGATTGAAGGCTGGATCCGGCCCGACACCTGCAGCGACAACTCGCATTGCCCGATGCTGGTGCGCAGCGCCGGCAATCAGGATGGTCTGTTCCTCGGTTACGGCGGCCCTGGCCACTCGGCGGCGGGCCAGTTTCTGTTCGATATTGGCGGCAGCGGCGCCTGGCAGTTGGTGATGACCTCCGGCGGCAAGTACGCCTCGACAGCGTGGCATCACCTGGTCGCCACACGCAACGGCGACACCTACACGCTGTTCGTCAACGGTGAGCAGCGCGCGCAACAGGTGGTGCCTGGCGCGTCCACCGCCTATCAGTCGCGCGACCTGCAAATGGGCTACTGGCACTACAGCGTCGGCGAAAGTTATGTAAACGGCGCCATTGACCAGGTCAGCATTTTCGACACTGCGCTCGCGGCGTCCGAGGTGCGCAACCGCTACGTGCGCCTCGCTTCGGCCTGCTCCAATCTGCTCGCCGGCGCCATTAGCTGGTGGACGGGTGACGGTGATGGCCGCGACACAATGGGTAACAACGCGGCCGTGACGGTCGGTGGCGTCACCTACACGCCCGGAAAATCGGGGCAGGCGTTCAATCTTGATGGCAGCAGCGGGTACGTTCGGGTTGCGCAGCCGAATGCTCTGCCGACAGGCAGTGCGCCGCGCACGATGGCGCTGTGGGTCAAGACGCCCGCCAACTTCTACAGCACCACGGAATGGGCGATGATGCAGTACGGCACCGCCGCTGGCTCGCAAATGTTCGGCCTGATCACCTCGGGCAATGCGCCGTACCGACTCTATTTCTATGGCAATAGCAACGACGTCGCCGGTGCCACCACACTACAGCCCGACACCTGGTATCACGTCGCGGTGACTTACGACGGCTACCTGTTGCGGCTCTATCTCAATGGCCAGATCGACGCCGAGGCCGTCGTCGGTGCCCTCAACACAACGCTGTCCGCCGATGGCCTCACGCTCGGGTTGCGCCCGCCGGATGGACCTGGCGCTACCCGCTGGAAGGGCGAGATCGACGAAGCGGCGGTGTTCAACCGGGCGCTGTCGACGGCGGAAGTGGCGCTGCTTTATGCGGGCACCGGATCCGCCTGTCTGCCACAGAACTCGACATCGACCAGCATCAACGCGCACACGCCGAACCCGAGCGTCGTCGGTCAGCCAATCACTGTGCAGGCAACGGTCACGGCGACCACGCCCGCGACGGGCACGCCTGGCGGGAGCATCGTGGTGAGCGATGGCAACACCACCTGCAGCATTGTGCTTCCGGCGACATCCTGCGCAGTCACACCGGCCAGCGCCGGCACCATCACACTCAATGCCCGCTACAGCGGAGACGGTGTATTTTTCGCGAGTCAGGCAACGCCGGTGGCGCACACAGTCGTCGCTGCCGACCAGCAATCAACGCTCACCGTCACCCGGCCTGGCAGCGCCGGCGGAAACGTCAGCAGCGCTAACAGCGAGATCAACTGCGGATCAACCTGCTCGCACCTGTATGCCAATGGCAGTGCGGTGACGCTCACCGCCGCGCCCGACGCCGATGCGATCTTCACCGGCTGGCTGGGCCACTGCGTGGGCACCGGCCCCTGCCAGATCACGGTCAACAGCGATACCGCCGTGTCGGCGACCTTTGCGCCATCGGCACTGGCGCCTTTCCCGATCGATGTGGACCTGAACCACACCTACGAAGCGGCGTTTGACGGCGTGCTGATGCTGCGTCGTCTGTTCGGTTTCGGCGGCCTGGCGCTGACCGTCAACGCGACCGGGGCGAACGCCGGGCGCACCGATCCGGCCCAGATCGCCAGCTACGTGACCGACCTGCTGCCGCTGCTGGACATCGACGGCAATGGTCGCGTCGATGCGCTGACCGATGGCCTGCTGTTACTTCGCTATCTCACTGGCCTGCGCGGTGATGCGCTGGTCAACGGCGCATTGGGTAGCGGCGCCACACGCACGCTGGCAGCCGACATCGAAGCCGCCATCGCCGCCCGCATGCCCTGACGGCTTCCAAGCGCCAGCAAAGCGCCTCTGCGCTGGGCAACCAGGCACTGGTTTGGCTATCCTGTGCGGATGACGACGCCTCCTGCCACGCCACCCGCCATCGCCGCTGCTTACGACGCGTGGTCGGCGCAGTACGACCACGACCGCAATCCGACCCGCGATCTCGATGCACAGGTGCTGCCGCGTGTGCTCGGCGAGCTGCGCCCACGCACCACGTTGGAGACGGGCTGCGGCACCGGCAAGAACACGGCCTTTCTCGCCAGCATCAGCCAGTCCGTGCTCGCCGTCGATTTCTCGGCCGGCATGCTGGCCAAGGCGGCCCAACGCGGTCTGCCACCGCAGGTCCGCTTTGCGCAGTGCGACTTGCTGCAACGCTGGCCGGCCGACGATAGCAGCATTGATCTGGTGTGCTGCAGCCTGGTACTGGAGCACCTCAAGGATCTGTCGCCTTATTTTGAGGAAGCTGCCCGCGTGCTGGCGCCCGGCGGTCATCTGTGGGTGTGTGAGCTGCACCCATACAGGCAGTATGCCGGCAGCCAGGCGCGCTTTGCGGGTGCCTCCGGGGACACGGTGAAGGTGGACGCCTTTACCCATCACCTGTCCGACTTCACCGCCGCTGCGGGCCGCGCCGGCTTGCACCTGCGGCGGCTCGACGAGTGGTGGCATTCGGACGAATCTGCCGCGCTGCCGCGATTGATTTCGTTCCTGTTTCAGCGCTGAGCCCTCAGGTCCGCCTATAGCTTTTCTTTGAAACCATTGTTCAATGTGGGCTCAGACGCGATTAGGCAAATAGTCGACTTGATCCATTTCTTGTCTGCGCGCCGCATTGAAACGTCATCTTCAGCAAAAGTCAGTGAATCACTCCTGTCGCACTTGACTTGAATTCCATCATGATGGATATTTATTCCATCATGCAAGACGACACTATCCGCCGAGCCAACGAACCAGCCGGGCCCGCCAGAGAGGACGAGAGCAGCGGCTTGTCGGCCCGCATTGCCCAGCGCATACACGGCCTGCGCACGGCACAACGCATGTCGCTGGAGGCGCTCGCCACGCGCAGCGGCGTCAGCCGCTCGATGATTTCGCTGATCGAGCGCAACGAGGCGAGCCCGACAGCATTCGTTCTCGAAAAAATCGCCACCGGGCTCAATGTAGTGCTGGCAGCGCTGTTCGATGCACCCACCGTCAACGGTCAAGCGGATCACACCGCCACGCTTGCCCGCCGCGCCGATCAGGCAAGCTGGCGCGACCCCAATTCCGGTTACCTGCGACGCAACGTCTCGCCAGAAATGGCAAGCACCTCAAGCGGACTGATGCAGTCGCCAATCCAGATCGTCGACGTTGCCTTCCCCGCGGGCGCGCGCGTCGCCTATGAGACCGCCACCCGCGACATCCCCGTGCATCAGCAGGTGTGGGTGCTGGATGGCGCCATGCAGATCACGGTCGGCGACGAGACGCATCAGCTAGACAGCGGCGACTGCCTGGCCTTCGCACTCGACCGGCCGGTCGCCTTCCACAATCCCACCGCCGATACGACGCGCTATGCCGTCGTGATCGCGACGCTACCTGCGCCTCCCCGGAGATGACATGCCTGCCACCGCCGCGCCAACAATTATCACCATCCGCCGTCTGATGGCGCCCGGCCCCGCCGAATTGGCCGCGCTGACCGACGTGCTCATCGATTGCGTCGAAGGCGGCGCCTCGGTCAGCTTCATGCTGCCGATCAGCCGTGAGCGGGCGCTGGCGTTCTGGCAACGGGTTGCCGACGGCGTCGCGCGCGACGAGCGCGCCCTTCTGGTGGCGGAGGACGAGGCCGGCATTGTCGGCACGGTACAACTGGTTTTTGATTTGCCGGAGAACCAGCCGCATCGCGCCGATCTGGCCAAGATGCTGGTGCATCGCCGTGGGCGCCGGCGCGGGCTGGGCGAGGCACTGATGCGAGCGGCAGAGCAGCTCGGTCGCGACAGCGGCAAATCGTTGCTGGTGCTTGACACCGTCACCGGCGGCGACGCCGAGCGCCTCTATGCGCGACTGGGCTGGCAAAAGAGCGGCGTGATCCCGAACTATGCGCTATGGCCGCAGGGTGGCTTTTGCGACACCACCTATTTCTACAAGGCGCTGTAGCCGCCGCTGCATTGGCTGCGTACCGTCAGGCGCAACGGCGAGTAGCGCAATCCGCTACCGCCCTGCCCCGATTGCGGGGACATCGCAAAGTAGCGACAATCCGCCGCGCAGATTTGCCTGCTCACGAAAACAGGATCACAACCCATGCGTGACGCCACCTTGCCCGTCGTACTGATCGCCGGCGGGCTCGCCCTGCTCGGCTGGAACTACGGCTGGATTCCGGACTGGAACACGCTGGTCGCCATTGCACTGGTGGTTGCCGGCATCGCGATTCTGGTGCTCGATGGCATCACCAAGAAGTCGCTGGTCGCCGGCCCGATCCTGATTGCCATCGGCATCGGCTGGTACGGCTACTTCGATCTTGGCTGGCGTTCGCGACTGATCATTCCGCTGTTGATGATCTTCTCCGGGCTGATGATGCTGGTGGCGCGCTTCGCACCGGTGCCCGAATCGCGCGCCAACGGGCTGCTGGCACCCAGGCAAAAGGACAGTGCGCCGTAGGAGCTTGTCAGCGAAAAATCAGACAAAACCGGAAATGTCTTAGGCTGCGCTTTGCCCACTACAATCGCGGCCATGGCAAAACAAACCTACCTCGATTTCGAGCAGCCGCTGGCCGAGCTGCAAACCAAAATCGATGAACTGACCGAGTTGCACCACGGCGTTGACCAACTCGACGTCTCCGACGAAGTCAAAAAGCTCACCAAAAAGCTCGCTGACCTCAACAAGTCGATCTACGCCAAGCTCACGCCGTGGCAGATCGCGCAGGTAGCGCGACATCCGCAGCGGCCCTACACGCTGGACTACGCCAACGGCCTGTTCACTGACTTCGTCGAGCTGCATGGCGACCGCGCCTATGCCGACGACGCGGCCATCGTCGGCGGCCTGGCCAAGTTTGATGGCCAGAGCTGCATGGTGATCGGCCACCAAAAAGGTCGCGACACCAAGGAGAAAGTGTTGCGCAACTGGGGCATGCCCCGCCCCGAGGGCTACCGCAAGGCGTTGCGCCTGATGAAGCTCGCCGACAAATTCGCGCTTCCGATCTTCACCTTCGTCGATACCCCCGGCGCCTATCCTGGCGTCGGCGCCGAGGAGCGCGGCCAGTCCGAGGCGATCGGCCGCAACCTGTTCGAGATGGCACAGATCAAGTCGCCAATCATCGTCACCATCATTGGCGAAGGTGGCTCCGGTGGCGCGCTGGCCGTTGCCGTTGGTGACGTCACCGCGATGCTGCAATACGCCACCTATTCGGTGATCTCGCCGGAAGGCTGCGCCTCAATCCTCTGGAAGAGCGCCGAGCGCGCGCCTGATGCCGCCGAGTGCATGGGCATCACGGCGGACCGGCTAAAGGCCCTGCGTCTGATCGATCACATCGTCCCGGAGCCTGCTGGCGGCGCCCATCGCGACCCGGTGGCGATGATGGGCAACCTGAAAAAGGTGCTCGCCAGTGAACTCGAAAAGCTCAAGGCATTGACGCCAGACAAGCGCCTGGCGCTGCGCCGTGCGCGGCTGGCCGACTATGGCGCCTTCAAAGCCGGCTCCTGATCCCGCAAACGCCGTCCGTGCTGCCGTAGCCGCCGCGCTGCATCGCTGGCGTTCCCGCGCCGGCGGGCTGACACGGGTGCGAGTGGCACTCTCGGGGGGCCGTGATTCCATCGTCCTCCTGCACGCGCTGCACGAAGCTCACCGCGATGACAGCAGCTGGGCGTTGCAGGCGCATCATGTGCATCACGGCCTCAGTCTCAACGCGGATGCCTGGGTGGCGCATTGCGAAGCGGTCTGCTGTGCGCTGAAGGTGCCGCTCACGGTCAGTCGCGTGCATGTCGATCGCAACGATCCACGCGGCATTGAGGCGGCGGCGCGTGACGCACGCTATGCGGCACTGCAGGCGGGAGCGACAGGCGACCAATCGAAACCAGCAACCGGTGCCACGATCATCGCCCTCGCCCATCACGCCCGCGACCAGGCTGAGACCGTGCTGTTGCAGTTGTTGCGGGGAGCTGGCCCGGCCGGGCTGGCAGCGATGCCAGCGAATGACGGTGACCTGTATTCACGCCCGCTGCTGGCGCTTCCCCATGCTGCGATTGCGGCCTACGCGACGCGACGCGAGCTCACCTGGATTGACGACGACAGTAATGGCGACCAGCGCTTTGCCCGCAACCGCTTGCGTCATGCCGTCTGGCCGGTGCTGGTTGAAGCCTTCCCGTCCGCCGAACGCACGCTTGCCCGTGCCAGCGGTCTGCAGGCCGAGGCGGCCGAGCTGCTGGATGATCTGGCGGCGATCGACCTGGCCGCAATCAGCAGCACCGATGGCGACTCGGGTGAAGACCATGAGCAGGAACTGGTCGTTTCGCGGTTACGGCGCCTGTCGCCAGCGCGGCAGGCGAACGTGCTGCGCTACTGGCTGGCAAGGCATGCCATTGCTGCCGTTGCCGAGGACACACTGCATGAATGGCTGCGCCAGCTCGGGACAAACAACCCGACGCAGGCTATCCGTCTACGCGCTGGCAATCTGATGCCCGATGTGATCGTCTATCGTGATCGTCTGCAGCTCGCGTGGCCGCAAGAGGCCTGGCCGGCGATGCCGTGGACCGGGGAACCCAGCCTCTCGTTGGGTGGCCATTGCGGCAGCGTGGAGTTCGTTGCTGGCGCTGCCGATGAAACCTTGGTGCTGCGACCACCGCAGCCAGGCGAGCACTGGCTGGTGCGGCGGCGGCAGCCCGGCGACCGCATCGCGCTGTCGGAGCGCTCCGGTCATGTCTCGATCAAAAACGTCATGCAGAACGCCGGTATCCCGCCGTGGCAGCGCAGCATGTGGCCGCTGTTGATCTGCAACAACGAAGTTGCAGCAGTCGCTAGCGTTGCGACAGCTTCCGCCTATACAGTGCGCGCCGCACCGCATGCTACAGAGGCCGGCGGGAGAGGCTTTTGCTGCCAGTGGAAACCCGCTTGGCAGATCAAGACCGGCTCGCAACAATGACCGTGGAGTCAGCCAGCGCGTGAACCGTGGCGTTGTATTCCCGGCCCATAACAATCAATCCAATGGAGAAATCACAAATGCTGAAGAGACTCTCGACGCTTGCCACGCTGGTGAGCCTCGCCGTGGCGAGTTCGGTCGCAGTGGCGGCCTACCCTGAAAAGCCGATCACGGTGGTCGTCCCGTTCGCCGCTGGCGGCCCCACCGATGTCGTCGCCCGCACCCTGTCGCAGGCCATGAGCGGCCCGTTGAAGGGCACACTGGTCGTGGAGAACGTTGGTGGTGCCGGTGGCACCATCGGCGCCGGCAAAGTCGCTCGCGCCCAGGGCGACGGCTACACCCTGCTGTTCCATCACATCGGCATGTCGACCGCGCCGGCGCTGTATCGCAAGCTCGACTTCAAGCCGCTGGATGACTTCATCCCGATTGGCGCCGTGGTCGATGTGCCAATGACTTTGATTGCCAAGCCGCAGACCACACAGACGAACGTCAAGGACCTGGTGGCCTACATCCGCGCCAACAAGGAAAAGATCAATCTGGCCAACGCTGGCATCGGCTCGGCGTCGCACCTTTGCGGCCTGCTGTTCCAGAGCGCGCTGAAGACCGATCTGACCACGGTTCCGTTCTCGGGCACCGGCCCGGCGATGACCGCGCTGCTTGGCGGCAACGTTGACGTCATGTGCGACCAGACCACCAACACCACCGGCCAGATCAAGGCGGGCAAGGTAAAGGCGTTTGCGGTCACCAGCAAGGGCAAGCTCGCCAACTTCCCCGAGCTGCCTCCGCTGGCGACCGAGTTGCCCGGCTTTGAGGTTGGCGTATGGCACATCCTTTACGCGCCGAAGAACACCCCGGCCGACGTCGTGGGCAAACTGCAGGGCGCGCTGCAAACGGCCATCAAGGACCCGGCTTTCCTCGCCAAGATGAAGGACCTGGGCGCCGAAATCATGCCGCCTGATCGCCAGACTTCCGCTGGCGCCAAGGCGCTGCTGAGCGCTGAAATCGGCAAGTGGGCACCGATTATCCAGGCAGCCAAGGCCTACGCAGACTAAGTTGGCAAGGGCGTGCGGCGCTGCGGCGCCGCACCTCTCACCGCCACCATCACCACGCATCAATATGGTGCGCAGCGTGGCGACCAGTTGGCGTGAAATTGGGGCGACCGTCCAACGCGTCAGGCACAGCCTCACCCTGCTGATTCTGACGATCAGCAAGATGCAAGCGTGATTTGTTTCCGCCGTTCGCTATGCGAGCGGCAGCAAGTCCGGTGGTGCTATTCGCCGCCAGTGCCGGTCTTGACGGTTGCGCCGTCGTCCGGCTTTTCGAGGAGTTTGGTCAAGCACCCGGCGCAGGTAAAGACGGTGCGACCACCGACTTTGCGCGTCTTGCCGCCACGGATGATGGCAGGCTGCTTGCAGGTTCCGCAGAGCCGTGTCCAACTACCGGCCACCGAGCGCTTGCGCGGTGTCGCGGTTTGTTGACGAAATTTGGCGATCTGATTCGGATCGAGCATAGACATCGTCACCCTGAGTTACGCGCCATCAAATGCTCAAAAGACGCGCTTCGTGTAAAAACCATGACACGAATGCAATTGAGGCGATTCAATAAAGCGTTGTATTTTCAACGGCCTATATTATGTCTCAAAAGCGCTTTCTTTGCCACTCCCACATGATGAAAAAGCCTTTGCGATTTGTCCGAAAACCGGCGTCGTGGCGCGGCCAGCGTGGACGCGGCTTCATCCTGCCGCTGCTGGCGGTACTGCTCATCATTGTCGTGCTGGCAGGCGTCTACGGCATGATCGTCTGGAAGTGGAGCTACTCGGAGGGCGAACGCGCAGGCGTCGTGCAGAAATTCTCGCGTAAGGGCTGGGTCTGCAAGACGTGGGAGGGAGAGCTGAACATGGTGGTGCTACCCGGCGCGCTGCCGGAGAAATTCTTCTTCACTGTGTGGGATGACGGCGTCGCTGCGTCCATCAACCGCAATGTCGGCCGCCGCGTCACGCTGCACTACGAGGAGAAGGTCGGACTGCCGACCAGTTGCTTCGGCGAAACGCGCTACTACATCAAAAAAGTGACGCCGCTGCCGGAGTAATACCCGCTAGTGCTGGTTGCCACGCGCCAGCAGCCTCGCGTAGTCCTCCGGCGTGTCGATGCCGGGTGGCAGCGGATCGTCAACGACGGCGACCCGTATGCGATACCCGTGCGCCAGGGCCCGCAACTGCTCCAGCGCCTCGTGCCGCTCAATGGCGGGCACCGTCAGGGCTGGAAACGAGCGCAAGAAAGACGCCCGATAGGCATAAAGCCCAATGTGGCGATAGACCGGCAGCCCGGCCGGCATGACAGTCACCCCGCCTGCCCACGCATCGCGCGAGAACGGCACCGGCGCCCGACTGAAATAAAGGGCGTTGCCGGTCTCGGCAACAATGCATTTGACGACGTTCGGATTGACCACGTCGCTGATGTCATGAATTGGGTGGCAAAGCGTGGCCATGGCCGCGCCGCGATCGGCATCCAGCATCGTCGCGACAGCATCAATGGCAGATGCCGGAATCTCCGGCTCATCCCCCTGCACATTGACGACGATGACATCATCGTCAAGGCCCAGCGCGGTGACGACTTCGCTGAGGCGGTCGGTACCGGTCGCATGGTCGCTGCGCGTCATCGCGACGTCTACGCCGGCAGCATGGCACGCCTCAGCGATGCGAAGATCATCTGTGGCAACAACGACCTGCTTGGCAGCGGACAGCGCCGCACGCTCGGCCACCCGCACGATCATCGGCTTGCCGAACAGATCAATCAACGGTTTGCCAGGGAAACGGGTGGATGCGTATCGGGCTGGAATGACGGCAACAAACGACATATCTCGTACGGTGCTCTGTGCTGGGTGGCGAACTGGGCTGTCCCTGATCAGGACGCCAACGCCTCGATCTCTTCTGCCGAGAGCTTGCGCGCTTCCTCTTCGAGCATCACGGGAATGTCTCCGCGAATCGGGTAGGCAAGACGTGCCGACTTTGAGATGAGCTCCTGCCTGCCTTTGTCATAAATCAGTGCCCCCTTGGTGACGGGACACACGAGGATCTCAAGCAGTTTGGGGTCGATGGCCATATGGGTGGGTCGTGGAAAACTATTCGGTTGCAGGTGATACTGGTGAAGGGGGCGCTGGATCGTCATCCAGCAACGCCTCGCGCTCGGCGCTGGCGGCCGGCGCCGCCCGCGATGGCTCGTGCGTGGCATACAGTTCGCAGGCATCGTGTACCAGCCGCAGCAGTTTACGCTTGGTTTCGGGCGCCAGATGAACACTCAACGGCACGGCCCACATGCGACGGTCAGCGAAGGGCAGACACTTCGGCGCGTCCTTCTCGGTCATCAGGATCGGACGCTCACCGATGTTCCTGAAATCACCCGGCTGAAAGGCGTGATGGTCGCGAAACGGGAACAGCTGCCCGCTGACGCCGGCCCGGCGCAAGGCATCGTAGAAGTTGCGCGGGTTGGCGATGCCGGCGACCACCGCCGCGCGTGATTCGGCGAAAGTCGTCAACGGCGTGTGGCGGCCCGGTTCGACCAGCGCGTAGGCATCGCTCAGCTTGCGGCGCGCTACATGATGATTGCCGTCCTTGTAGCCAGTGCTCGGCGTCGTCCACGACGGCATGACGCGCAGCTCGCAGTTGCGCACGCGCTCCCGCGGCTCGCGTAGCGGACCTGCAGGCAGCAACAGGCTGTTGCCATAGCGGCGCTCGGCGCTGATCACCTCGACCTCGATATCCCGCATTAGTGCATAGTGCTGCAGAGCGTCGTCGGCCACCAGCACATTGACGTCGGGGTTGTGCGCGAGCAGGTGCATCGCTGCGGCCACCCGATCGGCACACACAACCACCGGCACGCCCAGCGCAAAGTGCAGCATCGGCTCGTCACCCACGTCAGCCGCCGTCGAACGGGCGCTTACCGCGCGGGGCGCTTTCGGGCTGACCGGATAGCCGCGACTGATGATGCCAGGGCGATAGCCCGCCTTCTGCAGACAACGAACGATCGCCTGCACCACCGGGGTCTTGCCGGCACCGCCCACCACAATGTTGCCGACCACCACCACGGCCACACCGGGGTGGCTGCGCTTGAATACGCCACGCCGATACAGATCTGACCGCGTTCTGACCACCAGACCGTATAGCCACGACAACGGTTTCAGCAGCCGCGCCAGTGTGGTTGGCTGTCTTGCCCACCAGGTCTTTTCCAGAAGCGCGCGAAGCATGATCAGAAATGATGCGCGGGTTTGCGGCTAGGCCGCGATGAGGCTACTTGCCCGGCGATTGCGTGGCAAACGTGATGTTGGCGTATTGCGCCAGGCGTGCCGCCTCCATCACGTGGACGACGTCCTGATGCTTGGCTGCCGCATCGGCATTGATGATGATCACCGGGTCAGTAGCACCGGCGGCAGCGTCGCGCAGCGCCTGCGCCAGCGCAGCGACCGTGGTGAAGGTGAACACCTGCTTATTGAGCGCGAAACGACCGGTCGCATCAACGCCGACGTCGATCTCCTTCGGCCGCTGTACCTGTTTTTCAGCATCCGCTTCCGGCAGCGAAATCTTCAGCTCGGTGAACTTGCTGTAGGTCGTCGATGCCATCAGGAAGATAAGCACGACCAGCAGGACATCGATCAGCGGGATGAAGTTGATCTCGGGTTCTTCGCGAAAGCGGCCGCGGCGAAAGTTCACTTGGCGCGGTCTCCATGCAGGATGTCAACCATGCGTGTTGCCTGCTGCTCCATCTCGATCAGCAGCGAATCGACCTTGCCACGGAAGTAGCGGTAGAACATCAATGCGGGGACCGCAACGATGATGCCCATCGCCGTGTTGTAAAGTGCCACCGAAATGCCGTTGGCCAGACGTGTCGGGTCAACGCCGGCGCTGCCTGTGCTGCCGAAAATTTCAATCATGCCGATGATGGTGCCGAGCAGCCCCATCAGTGGCGCCGCCGCAGCGATGGTGCCGATGGCGTTGAGGTACTTTTCGAGACCGTGGGCGACCACAACGCCAGTCTCCTCGATGGCCTCTTTCACCACCGGACGCGGCGACTTGATGTTGGCGAGCCCGGCGGCAAGGATCTGACCCATCGGCCCTTGCCCCGCCGTCAGATCAACCAGCTCCTGCGTCAGGCCTTTCTTGCGGTATTCGGCGATGACTTTATCGACCAGGCCGGCCGGAATGATCTGCGCCCGCCGTAGCGTCCAGGCCCGCTCAATGATCAGCGCCAGCGCAACGATGGATACAAAGATGAGCGGCCAAATTGGCCAGCCCGCCGCCTTGATGATGTCCCACATGAAGCGCAGTCTCGCTCGTCAGATTGGTGATTACAGCGTGCAGTGTAACTCGCCATTTGGCCGTTTGAATGTAGCCACTTTGGCTGTACAGCTTTTTGCTGAAACGACGGTTAAAAAGGGCTTGGAACGGAATTTTCGATCAAGTCGACTTTGCGCAAATTTGGCACGCAACCTCGTTGCAATGCCGCGTCTTGTGAGCGGTGTTGCGTGCTTCCCGTAGCGCGCGGCAGTGAGCCTAGGAGGCTATCTCGGTGATACGACGCGCATGCTGATCATCGCAACGGCCGTGGCCTTGCCGTCAGATACGGCACCATGATCCTGCACGTCCTGCAGGTGCGTATCGCCACGCAAGTTCTCAAGCGTTCTAGTCACCTGCCCGCGACTTTCGACGCGGAGCGTAAGCACGTAGCGATCAGCTTCGACCCTTATTCGTTCGACCGTCGCATCGCGGTCGACGAGCGAACGAATTGCCCGCTGTGGGTCAAAAGTTTGTTCTCGAGGACTATCCCCGCGTGTAATCCCACCGGATGCGCCGGCGATGCCACCGCCATACGTCAGATCCCATTCCTGTCGCGCGACGCCACCCGGCGGTCGCGGCGGCACGAAATCAGGCTGCGGATCTATCTCACGGCCGGTCACACGCGCAAGGCTCGCCGACGGCCAAGTGGCGTTGCGGCGTTTGCTGTCGATCCAGTACGGAATGCCAGCGCCAGTCTCGGCCCAAAGCGAGATCACCCTTGGCGTTCGCTCCGTCAAGTAACCCTCAAGGTCACCTTCGGCGTTGCGACGTACGCGTAAGCCCAAGTGTTCGTTGGGCGCCGCCAGCCAACCGTCGCGGCATTCATAATGCGCGCCTCTGGCGAGCGTCGCCGTCTGCTTGTCAAGCGATCCCACCCGGTCCGCCGTGACCTCCATAGCGTACTTTACGTAGGCCGGTGTCGATTTCGCGCCGAGTTTGACGGAATCGCTTTGCGCTGCACGCAGATACGTGACCGTCAATACGGAGCCTGGCGTCCCCTCGATCTTCACCGCTAACCAGGGGTTGTGCGCCATCGGCAATATCTCGCGACCGAGAAATGTTCCAGGCAGACTGAACTGCCCGCCTGGAACGTCCTGCGCGCGAAGCGAATACACGCCCTGAATGTCGGGACATTCGCTATGCCGATGGATACCTAACCCGTCACAGGCGGCAAGAATCGGCACCATGGCAAGCGCGACAAGACGCCAAAGCGCGGGCGCCCCGTCAATTGGCGGTAACACGGTAGTCCTGCTTTCCGTAGGCCTTGGCCCTAGGCAGGTTTCCAGCCGTCCTTCAAGGTCACGGCGCGGTTGAACACCAGCGCGCCGGGTTGTGACAGCTTGCGGTCCGGCGTGAAATAACCGTTGCGCTCAAATTGATAGCTCTGGTCGGGTCTGGCGCTCGCCAGCGACGGCTCCAGCCAGGCACGCACGAGCTTTAGCGAATGCGGGTTCAGATAGTCCTTGTAGTCGCCCTCGCCAGCGTCCGGATTCTCGACGTTGAACAGCCGATCATAGAGGCGCACTTCCGCCTGAATGCCGTCAGCCTTGCCGACCCAGTGGATCGCACCCTTGACATTGCGGCCACCGGTGCCGCTCTTGGTCGCCGGATCGTACGTTGCGTAGATCGTCGCGATGTTGCCCGCAGCATCTTTCTCGATACGCTCGCATTTGATGATGAAAGCGTGCCGCAGCCGCACTTCGCCGCCGGGGACGAGACGGAAGAAGCCCTTGACCGGGTTCTCCATGAAGTCCTCGCGCTCGATGAACACTTCGCGGCAGAACTTGAAGCTGCGCTTACCACGTGATTCGTCATGCGGGTGCACCGGCGCCGAGCATTCCTCAAACTGGCCCTCGGGATAGTTCTCGATCACTACGCGGATCGGGTCGAGTACCGCCATACCGCGTGCGGCAACCGCATCCAGGTCATCGCGCAGTGCGCGCTCAAGATCCCCCATATCGATCCACTGGTGCGCCTTTGACACACCTGCCCGCTCAGCGAACAGACGGATCGACGCCGGCGTAAAGCCGCGGCGGCGCAGGCCGGCGAGCGTCCAGAAGCGCGGATCGTCCCAGCCATCGACATAACCCTTCTCCACCAGCTCGAGCAGCTTGCGCTTGCTCATGACGGTGTAGCTCAGGTTCAGTCGCGCAAACTCGATCTGCTGCGGATTGGGTGCCGGAAGTTTGCCGGATTCGACCAAGCGCTCCAGCACCCAGTCGTAGAGCGGCCGGTGCGCTTCGAACTCGAGCGTGCACAGCGAATGCGTGATGCGCTCAAGCGCATCGCTGATGCAATGCGTGTAGTCGTACATCGGATAGACGCACCACTTGTCGCCGGTGCGGTGATGCTCGGTGTGACGGATCCGGTAGATCGCCGGGTCGCGCAGGTTGATGTTGGGAGACGCCATGTCGATCTTCAGGCGCAGGATGTGCGTTCCGTCGGCATGCAGGCCGCGCTTCATCTCGTCGAACAGGCGCAGGCTCTCCTCGGCGCTGCGGTTGCGGAACGGCGAATCGACGCCCGGCTCGGTGAGCGTCCCGCGATTGACGCGCATCTCTTCGGCCGACTGGCTATCGACGTACGCGAGGCCGCGCTCGATGAAGTGCTGTGCGAACGCATAGAGCGTGTCGAAGTAGTCACTCGCGTAGAAGAGATGATCCTTGAACGAGAAGCCGAGCCACTCGACCATTTCCTTGATCGACTCCTCGTACTCGATGTCTTCCTTGACCGGATTGGTGTCATCGAAGCGCAGGTGGCAGACGCCGTCGTAATCCTTGGCGAGGCCGAAGTTCAGGCAGATCGATTTGGCATGGCCGATGTGCAGGTAGCCGTTCGGTTCCGGCGGGAAACGCGTGATGACCTTGCCGCCATGCTTTCCGCTCGCATTGTCGGCATCAATGATCTGTCGAATGAAGTTGGAAACGACCCTGGGTTCTTCTTTGGCGGCTGACGCGGCGCTACTAACAGGTACAGCGCCCTTGATCGGTGCGCCCTTGGTCACGGAACTCATTCGAGATTGGACAATGTCGTTTTGTGCGGTCGCAACATTGTAGCGATGCGCTTTTGTATGGCCGAGCGCCCGTCCGACAACGATCTGGAAAAACGCTCATCGCGCAACGCCAGCGCCAATGCGGGCCTCCGAACCGAAAAAGTTGCCCACATCGATTGTGGATAACTGACCGGATAACTCGACCGATCTGGCCGCAGGCCGCATCGGTTCTCGATTTTGCATTCTGCTCGCAGTCTGCTCTGCAAAAACGTAAACTCGATCAAGCACTTGCACCACACAATCAGCGTTTGCAGGCGATGACGTTGGCGTGCTCATCAGAATATTCCCGGTACCGCTTTCGTCGACATGTCCTGGACAGAACCCATTGAACCCGCGAACAATTCCGAGCCCATTTCGGTCAGTGGTTTGTTGCAGCGCGCGAAGCTTGCGCTTGATCGTGCCCTGCCCCTGTGCTGGGTGTCAGGCGAGATTTCCGGTTTCAAACGCGCCGCATCAGGTCACTGCTATTTCGATCTGAAAGATGACGCGGCACAAGTCGCCTGTGTGCTCTATCGCAATCGCGCCGCACTGGTTGGGTTTGAGCTGAAGGATGGCGCGCAGGTGGAGCTGCGGGTGCGGCCTTCGATCTACGAGCCGCGTGGCAGTTTGCAGTTTGCCATCGAACAGGCGCGGCTCGCCGGGGTAGGCCGCCTCTACGAGGCGTTCCTGCGACTCAAGGCCAAGCTTGAGGCCGAGGGTCTGTTCGCCGACGAACTGAAGCGCGCGTTGCCCGCATTTCCGCAATGCATCGGTCTCATCACCTCCACCAAAGCCGCCGCCCTTGCCGACATGCTGCGGGTGCTGGGCGACCGCTGGCCGCGCGCCCGGGTGATTGTCTATCCGGCCAGCGTGCAGGGCGTGAATGCGCCACGCGAATTGCTGGCTGCGCTCAATGCCGCCAACGCCCGCGCCGAGTGCGACGTACTGATCATTGGTCGCGGCGGTGGCAGCATCGAGGACCTGTGGGCGTTCAACGATGAAGCGCTGGTACGTGCCGTTGCCGCTTCCAGTGTGCCCATTGTCAGCGCGGTCGGCCACGAAACCGATTTCACGCTCTGTGATTTTGCCGCAGACGTGCGCGCGCCAACGCCAACCGCGGCCGCAACAATGGTCACCCCAGAGCAGCATAAGCTGCGCACCGCAGTGGGCGAGCGGGCACAGCGCCTGATCGACGCGCTGGACAACCGCTGCAACCGGCTCGCCGAACGGCTTGATCATCTCGCCGCGCAATTGCCCAGCAGTCTCGGCCAGCTGGCGCCCTGGCGCGAAGCCCTGCTGCGCGCCGAGGCGCGACTGCAGCGCTGCCTGACCAGGCAGCTGCCGATGCAGCACGCGCGACTGGAAGCGCTGGCGCGCACCCTGGTTGCCCGGCAGCTCCCGCCCCCGGCCATTGCCCGTCGCCTGTCGGGTTGCGAGCATGCGCTGACGCCCGCCATGCGATCCCGTTTGCTCAGCGCACAGCATCGCCTCGACCGCGCTGCTATGGCGCTCGCACATCTCAATCCCGAGAACGTACTTGACCGCGGCTATGTGCTGGTCTACGACAGAAGCGGCGCGCTGGTCACCGATCACTCGCCGATATCCATCGGAGAGCAACTGACGTTGCATTCGCGTCGGCGCCGGGTCCGCGTGACTGCCGACGCAATTACAGACGTAAAAGTAAATCCGTCCAATGGCTAGCAACAGCCGCTGAAAAGCGACTGAATTTGCGCGTCAATGCGTCAAGATACTTGTGACGATAATGCCGATGTCATAACATGCCGGCGTCCGCTGACAAAGGGGTCGAACCTTGAAACCACTCTTCGCTGCACGCGTGCTTGGCGCGCTTCTGCTTGTGTCTGCAGGCGCGCACGCTGCCTGTCCATTCAACGTCTCCGGCGTCGGTACCCTGACCGACCCGGCCAGCTTTGATCTGTTGCGCGATGGCGTGCTGATTACCCGGTACGCGCAAGGCATGCGTGGTGCGGCGCTGGTGGCCGGCACCGGCACCACTGCGGCCACGGTCGAAAGCAATATCGCCAACAATCTGGCGCAGCTCGACATCAATGGCGATGGCTTCCTTGATGTGCAGGACGCGCTGGTGATCAACCGGGCCCTGCTTGGCATCGCCAATAGCAAACAGGGCGCCGGCACCGCCAACGTCAACTACGGCACGCGGACCAACGCTGCGGTCATGCAGGCGTTTGTTGCCGGTGGTTGCAACATTACTTTTGCAGCGCCCAGCAGCGATCAGGTTGACGCCTCGCGCTTCCTGATTCAGTCCACATTCGGGCCCAGCCTCAACGATATCCAGTCGTTCGTCGCGTTGACGCCGGATGCTGCCGTGTCCGGCAGCAATCACAAAAAGCAGCGCTCAACCTGGCTCAACAACCAGCTCAACATGGCGCGCAGCCAGAAGCATTTTGACTACCTGCTCGCCCGCAAGGTTGAATACGACGCTGCCGGTCAGACTTTCTACAGCGAGATGAGCCGCGAAACGTTCTGGGGACAGGCGCTGAAGAGCCCAGACCAGTTGCGCCAGCGGGTCGCGTTTGCGCTGTCGGAAGTGGTGGTGGTGTCCGAGAACGGCGGCTCCAACGATCCATTCGAATTGGCCGCCTATCTCGATCTGCTGGCAGACAACAGCTTCGGCAACTTTCGCGACATCCTCTATAAGGTGTCGCTATCCCCGGCGATGGGACGCTACCTGAGCCATCTGCGCAATGATGGCGGCGCGGCCACACCGAACGAAAATTTCGCGCGTGAAATCCTGCAGCTGTTTGCGGTTGGTCTGTTCATGCTGAACGCGGACGGCACCGCCACCGCGACCCCGAGCTACGACGAAGACACCGTCAAGGGTTTCGCCAAGGTGTTCACCGGCTTTACCTTCGACGACCCCTACTGCAAGACTGGTGACCCCGGCTACGGAATTTCCCGTACCAATTGCCGCGACGGCTACTCGACCCTGCATCCGTCGTGGTACTGGAGTCCCTATGACAATCCGCCCAACAACACCACCACCGGCGAGGCTTTCCCGCCAGTGCTGGCCGGCTGGGCGAAGCCCATGATCGCCTACCCCGGCAAGCACAGCGCGCTGGCCAAGCAGATGCTGAAGTACAACTACGCCTCACCGGTCAGCGCCTGTACTGCCGCCGTCAATCTGGCCAAGCCTGCAGCTGCCGGCGGCGCCGACGGTCTGCTGGCGGCCATCAACACCACCGGCTCAGGGGTGACCACCGGCACCCGCGTCAACGCGACTCAGGCGTATGCGACGCTCAACTCGGCAATCGACAACGTGTTCTGCCATCCGAACGTCGGCCCGTTCATCAGCCGGCACCTGATCAAGTTCCTGGTCACGTCCACGCCGACACCTGCCTACGTGCAGCGCGTGGCCGCCGTGTTCAATGACAACGGCAGTGGTGTTCGCGGCGACATGAAGGCGGTGATCCGCGTGATTCTGCTGGATGACGAGGCCGTGTCGCCAGCGACCACGCTGACAGCGACTGAATACGCAAAGTTCGGCAAGCTGAAAGAGCCGATGCTGCGCCTCTCTGCGATCCTGCGCGCCTTCAATGGCACCAGCGCCTCCGGTCGCTACCAGCTGCACTACATCAACGACGTCGAATACGGCATCAGCCAGGGACCGCTGCAATCGCCGACGGTGTTCAATTACTTCCACCCCGAGTTCGCCCCGCCTGGGCCGGTGTCGACCAATGGGGCGATCGCGCCAGAGTTTGAAATCACGACGACGACTGCGGTCGCGAGCACGCAGAACTTCCTCGGC